>Ga0118677_10001536_pt1 | contig 48695 bp, 61 predicted proteins | sample AliMusrvi5mmetaG_FD_86154 | JGI IMG/M metagenome (GOLD analysis project Ga0118677, IMG submission 86154) | reverse complement strand
AAGTTGGTTCAACAAGGATGTCTTCACGAAACGAATACTCATCGAACACATAGAAAAACTCGCAGATGATCTCCCGAGTCACCAGGAAGTGACGGCGTGGCTTCATCCGAAACGATCCGGACCTTCCGAAAATCAGGAATTGGATGGTCTATATACGGAAGAAATATGGAGAGAAACCAACCTAATCGACTACCAGTGCCCATTTTTTATGGTTTTCGCGCGAAATTTTCGGATTTACAGCTCGACATGAGATTTGAGAGAGATACTTAAATCCTGGATTGCTTCACCCCTCGAAGACTCGGGGTTCGCAAAGACGGACAGGGGGCACGGGGTGGGAATGAGGACTGGCCACGTCGTTCACGAAAGGCGGAGCCGGATTGTTTCGTCGAGGACTCCTCGCAAAGACGAACAGATAGACGGAGTCGCAAAGACGGAGTGGGCGGGGTTTTGCAAAGCCGGTCAGAAGGAAGCGTCAGGACTTCTTGACCGCCCAGCCGAACACGTCGCCGACCGCGCCGGCGATAAGTTCGAAGAGCGAGACGACCTTGGCACCAGTATAGACCGCGTACGGATCCGACCGTGTGGCACCGCCCCACTTGTCCTTGGCGGAAATCACGTATATATAGGTCGATGCCGGCGTGACATCCGGAATGATGACGCTATGAGTCGTCCCGTACTGTGATTCGTTGATGACGGCCTCGGCCTGCCCGATACCTTTGCCGTACGAGATCTCCGAGCGGGCCGGCTTGTTCGTTTCCCAGGTGATGACCAGCTTCGAGCCGTTCTTCCCCGTCGCGGTGAACGCCTCACCGCGCACGGATCCGATGGCGAGCGGAGCGGGATTCGCATCGGAAACGGACAGGGTCATATCGCCACCGACCGCGATGTCGCCCACATGGAAATTCTCGCTCTGGTATGGGGCGGTCGTATCGGCTTTCAGTGCCGGTGTTGCCTGGACGGCCGGGATCGGATCAGTAGCCGGATCGGTAGGGGCGGAATCGGGATTCGGATCGGAAGGACTCGTCGTCACGATAACCGGGGCGGCCTCGGTCGGGCCGGCGGGAGCCGGCTGGCGCGAACGTATCCACGAGAAGACACCGCCCGCGATCAGGACCGTGACAGAGAAGACTATCGTCAGCATAATCCGGCGACGGGGACGATCGACTGCTTCGCCACTTCGGGAAAAGATATTCCGAAACCATGAGAAATCCATACCGCGAAGCAATTATGAAATGAATCCCCATCATCATACCACGAAAATCCATTATCCGAAAATCCACAAGAGGGATAGGGCGCCGATCGGTATCCTGGAACAGGCTCCCCTCTTCCCGGCTTGTACCGGAAAGCCGTTCGTCGTATGCTGTATCCGTGAAACATAACCGGAATCCCTATGGAAACACGCAGTGAGAATCTCGCCATCGTCATCATGGCGGGTGGATCGGGAACGCGCCTCTGGCCACTTTCGCGAAAAAACACGCCGAAGCAATTCCAATCGTTCGTCTCGAACAAGACCCTGCTCGAGGAGACCTACGATCGGGCGAGGCAAGTCGTACCGGCCGATCGGATCTTCGTCTCCAGCGTGGAAAAATACCGCGACCGCATACTTGAGTTGCTTCCGGACATCGCCGAGGACCGGCTCTTGCTCGAACCATCGCAACGCGGAACCGGCCCGGCAATCGGCCTTATCGCGACACTCCTTGCGACCAGACTCTCCGGCGCGACCATCGCGACCATCGCGTCCGATCATGCCATCGAGAACGGCGAAGCGTTCATCGCATCGCTCCGTCTGGCCATGCAGACAATCGCGGAAAACACGGACAAACTCGCGGTCATCGGTATCAACCCGACAGTCGCCGATACCGGACTCGGCTATATCAGGATGGGCGAGGAATTCGGTGGCGAAGGATCGGAACGCATCTTCTTCGTCGACGCCTTCAAGGAAAAACCGGACCGAAAAACGGCCGAAATCTACCTTGCCGACTGGCAATATCTCTGGAACGCCGGCTACTTCGTCTTCTCGGCGGAAAGCATGCTCGGCTGGATCGCCGAGCACTCACCGGCCCTCTCGGACATCCTCAAAGAAATCCGAGACGGCGCCCCGATCGGGGAATCGTATGCAAAAGCCGAGAACGAAGCCATCGAACCGATCATCGTGGAAAAACTCCCCGTCTCGTCGCGCATCGTCATCCCTTCGCCTATACAGTGGAGCGATATCGGCACCTGGAACTCGCTCTTCGACTTCCTCGCGCATCGCAACGGCAAGAAAAGTTTCGGACTCGGAAAGACCGTCGAACTCGAAAGTTCCGGCAATCTCGTCTATGGGAACGACAAACGGACCATCGCGGTCTTCGGTGTGGACGATCTCGTCATCGTGGATACCGACGACGCACTCCTCGTCACGCGTCGCGACCGTGCCGCCGACATCAAGACCCTCATCGCCGAACTGAAAGACCGCGGAAGGGAGGATCTGCTGTAAGTATCTCTCTCAAATCTCACCGCCATTATATGCTAGAAAGATGGCTTGTCGGCTGAAATCCGAAAATTTCGGTTGCAAACCATTCAAAACTCGTCAGGTTACGGTAGCAGGATCCTCATGCTCTTCGGATACCCGTCCTCATTTTTCATGGTTTTCGCGCGAAATTTTCGGATTTACAGCTCGACATGAGATTTGAGATAGATACTAAAAAAAGATTTGAGATAGATACTGAGATCTTTGTGCGACTTTACGGACAAATCACTCCATTCCTGATGGATAATATTCGTGAGAATGGCAAATTCTTCACCTTTTTTCACACCACTTTCCGCCCAATAATCCATCAGTTTGTTTCGTGTTTCCTGTCCTGTCATCCGTTGCTGAATCCATTTTTCGCTCCTGCCTTGTTTTTGCCAATACTCACGGCTTCGATCGAGAGCTTTTTCCGGATCCGTCATTTCCTGCATCCGCTCGTACCCGACTTTGGCCAGCCATAGTTTGATCGGCTCAGCCTTTTTGCTTGGGACAGATTGGATGAGGCGCAAAATCGTTTCTACGTTCGCGACATCGGTTGCTCGCATCTTGCCATCTTGAGCCATCATCTTCAACCGGTGACAATTTGTCACCACTTCACTTCCTTCTTCTCTCAACCGTTCTGCCAATTTATTCCAATATTTTCTCGCTACTTATATATCTGCCCGATCGGTAAGAGCAGCAACGACATCAATCACCGAAAAATACCATGTTTCGGTTTTTTCGTCATAATGGCGACGGATCCTGAAATTTTCAAAAATAGCGAGCGAAGCATTGTTTTCCATAGCATCTTTGTTTACCATAATTACATAGTACAGTATACAACGAAATATCGAGCCGTCAAATACGGAAATCGGCTCCGTTCCGCATTGAAAAGTATGAATTGATCATTGGCTTCATTCCCCTCGCTCCCCGTTATCTGATCCGATTCCTGTCCAGCCACTCCTGCAAGATGATGCGGGCCGATTCCTGGTCGTCGAAGCGGGCAATGTCGCGGATGCCGTGCTCACGGAGATTCGCCGAGGCCATCTTCGTCGTGAACATCTCGTCTTGATATTTTACGCGGATAGAAGGCCGCTTCCTTACTATCTCGCTTCCGAGTTTTTCCCCGCCAGAAACCGCGTCCCGATAATTCACGTGCGATGCGATACCGATGACGACCGTGCCGATCTCCCGCTCGGAAAACAGCTCTCCCAGGCGTGAAAGGAGCGTCTTGTCGTTTTTCAGCACGCATACCGAAAACGCCATCCGCGTTTCCGCGTCGGCAAACGCGATGCCGATCTTGGCCGTTCCCCAATCGATACCGAGAAAATTTTCACCCATATCAGATATCAGTTAACAGAGAACAAGGGAGCCCACCTGCTCCCCTGCCTGAGGGGAGCTCCCGTGGCTCCGCACGGGTGAGGGGCGGGAGTAGTTCCCTGCTTCACCATGCCGGAGCCTTGGCTCAGGCTGGTTTCCCGTCTGTCTTCGTAATAATGTAATCATCCGCGGCAATCCAGTTCTCTGTTATTTGCTCCCTGTTCCCGTTTCAAAATTCAAAATTCTTTTCGACCTTATGGACTTTATTGACTTCAAGGACTTGCGACTTTCGACTATTTTATTCTCGTCACGATCTCCGCCCCCCGTTCCGTCACGATGACCGTGTCTTCGAAGTGTGCCGAGAGGCTCTTATCGCACGTCGAATAGGTCCATCCGTCCTTCGCGATCCGGATCGCATGACCGCCCGCGTTCACCATCGGTTCGAGTGCGACCGTCATCCCCTTCCGGAAGGAGAAATTCGGGAGGCCGGAACCGACATAGTTCGGGATCTGCGGTTCCTCATGCAACTCGCGACCCACGCCATGGCCCACCAGGTCGCGAATGACCGAAAAACCGTCCCGCTTCACCCGCTTTTCCACCGCCCCCGCGTAATCGGACAGTCTGGCGCCGGAACGGATCTTCGCGATCCCACAGTCAAGCGCCTCGCGGGTGACGGTCAGCAACCGGGTCGCCTCGGCGGAAACCGTCCCAATTTCCTTGGTACGGGCCATGTCCGAGACCATGCCCTGAAACATCATGCCAAGGTCAAGCTTCAGCAGATCGCCTTCTTTCAGGATGCGGTCGGACGACGGAATCCCGTGCACGACCTCGTCGTTGAGAGATACACAGACAGCGGCCGGGAACGGTGCTCCCCATTCGGCACCGTATCCCTTGAAAACCGGGATGCCACCCTGCCTGCGGATAAGTTCGTCCGCCAGGTTTCCGATGGACGAAGTCGAGACGCCGGGAACGGAAAACAACAACAACTCTTCCATGACCACGGCGAGCCGGGCCCCAGATTCGCGGAGGTTCCCGAGTTCAAAATCGGTCTTGATATATTCGTTCATAATCGGCATATAGGTTCACGCCCTTTTTCCGAGTCATCCGTTCCCGAGGCCGGCCATGATTTCCGAGAATATCCCGTCCGCATCCCGATCGCCCGATACGCGGAGCAACCCGCCTCGCCCCTCGAAGTCCGCGATGACCGGAAGCGTCTCCTCCAGAAAAATCCGGTACCGTTTCCGTACGCCCGCTTCCGTATCGTCTTCCCGGCGGGATACGGCACCGCCACACGACGGGCACGTGGCCGTTTCCGAAGGGAGGTCGGCGCCGAGAATCAGCTTCCTGCCACATGACCCGCACGAGAACCGCTTCGAGATACGCGCGACCGAACCCTCTTCGGAAAGGTCTATGAGAATCACCTTCCGAAGCTCGCGGCCGGAGCCGTGAATCGCCGAGAGCACCGCCTGGATCTGACTCTCGCGACGTGGCGCTCCGTCGATGACGACCGGGCGCGACGGACCGACTTTGCGTAATTCGTTCTCAAGAATCGACCGGACGATACCGTCCGGAACGAGCTCGCGACGCCTGTTGATGATGTCGGAAAGCGTCTCGCCGAAAGGCGTGCGTTCCGAAGCGGCGGCCCGCAGAGCCGCGCCCATATCGATGTGCGCCGCCCCGAACTCCCGGCCAAACAGGTCGGCCTGGGTGCTCTTGCCGCTTCCCGGTGGCCCGAGGAGGATGTAGGCGGACAAATGGGAATCCATAAGTATCTCTCTCAAATCTCATGTCGAGAGGAAATCCTGAAATTTCGAGTGAAAACGCGGAAAGTCGAGGAAAGCTACTGTCGTAACCTGACGAGACTTGAGGCGTTTGCAACCGAAATTTCAGGATTTCATCCGGCAAGCGGATTTCTTGGCTTATCAACGCGGTGAGATTTGAGAGAGATACTAAGGTTCGTAAGCCCCTAAAACCCCTCATAGCTCCGCATGGAGAGCTGCCCCTCGACATGTTTCATGAGCTCGAGGACCACCGAGACGACGATGAGGATGGATACGCCGCCGAGCGTGAGCGACTGGATGTTCGTCACGTTCTGGATGATGGACGGCAATACCGCGATGATGCCGAGGAAGAGCGCGCCACCGAGCGTGATGCGATTGATGACCCGACCGAGATATTCCGCCGTGGCCGTACCGGGACGGATGCCCGGAACGAATCCGCCCTGCTTCTGGAGGTTTTCGGCGATCTTGAACGGATCGAACACGACGGCGGTATAGAAGTACGTGAAGACGACGACGAGCAGGAAATAGAGCCCCGCATAGATCCACTGATCATTGAGAAACGAGTTCACCGCGACGGCGATGTCGGCGACCGTCCCCGACCCGGACTGCGCGAAATAACCCGCCACCATCTTCGGAATGAGGATGATCGACACCGAGAAGATGATTGGGATGACGCCCGCCTGGTTCACGCGCAGTGGCAGGTGCGTGGACGCACCACCGTAGACCCGCGCGCCACGCATCCGTTTGGCGTACGAGACCGGGATAACGCGCTGGCCGTCGTTCACGAATACGACTCCGGCAATAGTCACGATGCCGACCGCGAGGAAGAGAAGGTAGGAGAAGATCTGCGTCGAATCCCAGGTCGACAGGAACCGGGCCGCCGACGTCGGCAGTCCCGCGATGATACCAGCGAAGATCATCATCGAGACGCCGTTCCCCAACCCCTGTTCGGTGATCAGCTCGCCGATCCACATGAGAAAGACGGTTCCCGCGACCGCGGTCACGATCATCGCCGCAAGCGTCGCGGTCGAGGAGATGACGATCACTCCTTGCGACTTGAGGAGCGTGATCATGCCGAATGCCTGGACGGCCGCCAGGGGCAGGGTGATCCACCGCGTCCACATGGTGAACTTCCGGCGTCCCGCTTCGCCTTCTTCCTTCTGGATGCGCTCGAGTGCCGGGACGGCCATGGTCAGCAGCTGCATGATGATGGACGCGGAGATGTACGGTGCCACGCCGAGAATCACGACGGACACGCCCTTGAGGCCACCGCCGGAAAAGGCGTTCAGGAGACCGAGCATGCTGTTCTGATCGAACAGGTTCGAAAGCACGGTCATGTTCACGCCCGGCATCGGGATATTCGCAGCGAACCGATAGACGACCAGCGCTCCGAGAATGAAGAGGATCTTCTCCCGGAGTTCCGGAATGACGAAAGCCTGCTTGAGTGCGCGCAACATGTCGGTGAGAAAAGAGAGTTACGTCTCCAGTATACCAAAAACGACCAATTTATGCCAAAATCTGATGCTTCCCGGAACGATCGAGGCCGGGCCTCCATGAGGAGGCTCGGCCCCTTGTCGGCTGCCACTGAATATTTTTTGAGCTAGTCCTCCCTGATGGTCCCGCCGGCCTTCTTCACGGCCTCAAGCGCGGTATCGGAGAAACGGATACGGGAATCGAAGGAAAGCGCCTTCGAAAGCTCGCCACTTGCGACGACCTTGAAGCCACCGGTCACCTTTTTCGGGGAGAAGAGCTTCTTCGCGATCAGGGTCTCGCGACTCACCTCGTCGCCGGCCTCGAAATGATGGTCGAGAAAGGAAAGGGTCAGCGTCGTGTGCTTCGGGTTCGGGGACTTGAATCCCTTCACCTTCTTCAGACGATCAATGATCGACGAGCGTCCGCCCTCGAACAACGGGTCGACCGAGGCGCCGGAACGCGACTTCTGCCCCTTCGTTCCGCGACCGGCGGTCTTACCGCGGTTTCCGCCGCGACCGACGCGCTTGCGCTTCGGTTTCTTTTCGACGGATAAAGTGTGGATCTGCATACGATTTCTCAGGCTTACTTATTCGATTCCGCCTTCGCCACCTCGGGCTTCGTGGCAACGGCCGGAACGTCCTCCTTCGGCGCCGCCGGGGCCACGTTTTGGAGCTGGCTGAACGCGCGGACGGTGGCACGGGACAGATTGAGCGCGTTCGAGGACCCGAGCGACTTGGAGACGATATCCTTCACGCCGAGGAGATCGGATACCGCACGGACCGCTCCGCCGGCGATGAGTCCGCGACCCTCCTTACCCGGCTTAAGGAGCACCTTCGCGCTCCCTTCCTTCGCATACACGTCGTGCGCGATGGTCCCGTTCACGAGCGAGATCGAGACGATATTCTTCTTGGCATCGTTGAACGCCTTCTGAATGGCATCCGAGACGTCGTTCCCCTTGGCGACGCCGACACCGACCTTCCCTTTGCGGTTCCCGATCACGAGGGTCGCACGGAACCGGAACCGGCGACCGCCCTTGACGACGCGGGTCACGCGGGCGAGCGACAGGAGCTTCTGGTCGTATTCGGGCTTTTCCCGACGGCCTCCGCCGCGCTTCATTTTCGACTGTGGTTTCATGGCCATAACGTTGCGAGAAAAAAGTTTAGAAACGGAGTCCCGCCTCGCGGGCCCCTTCGGCCACGGCCTTCACCTTTCCGTGGTATCGATACCCGGCGCGATCGAACACGATCGTCCCGATCCCGGCGGCAAGACACCGCTCCCCGATCTTCTTTCCGAGAAGCGAGGCTCCGGCGACGGTGTTCTTGGCGTCCTTCCCGAGGTCGCGGATCGCAAGCGAGACGAGGGTCTTTCCGGCGACGTCGTCGATGACCTGGACGGTAAGGGTGCGGAGACTCCGAAAGACCGAGAGTCTCGGACGCTCGGCACTGCCCGAAATCTTCGCGCGCACGCGACGTGCCCGGTTTTTCCGTTCCTGGTTCCTCAGTATCTGCTTCTGCATATGGGTATGAAAAACTTGCTATTCCTTAGCCTTAGGAGGATGACTTCTTCCCTTCCTTTCTGCGGACGACCTCGCCGACATACTTGAATCCCTTGCCCTTGTACGGTTCCACCGGCTTCAGACGACGGATCACCGCGGCGAACTGTCCGACCGCCTGCTTGTCGATGCCGGAAACCGTGAGCACATTCCCTTCGACCTTCGCCTCGATACCTTCCGGGATGGCCATGTCGACCGGATGAGAGAAACCGAGCGCGAGGTTGAGTTTCTTTCCCGCGACCGCCATACGGAACCCGACGCCGTTGAGCTCGAGTCGTTCCTGAAACCCCTTCGTGACGCCCTCGATCATGTTCCCGACCATCTTGGTGGTGGTCCCCCACAGCGCGGCGGCACGTTTCGACTCGCCCTTCTTCGTGACGGTGATTTCCCCCTCGCCGATCGCGATCGCGACATCGACATGATGCGTGAACGTAAGTTGGCCCTTCGGACCCTTCACGGTAAGGATATTCGCCTTCATGGACGCCTCGATACCTTGTGGCACGACGACGGGTTTTTTTCCTATTCGACTCATAATGCTGGCTTCATGAGCTTCCAAGCTTCGTAAGCTTCGTAAGCTGAGAATTAACGGTGCGCTTCGCGCGGTATCACGTTCGACTGTCTCTCGGCACTGTACGCTTCCTTACCAGACCTCGCAGATATACTCGCCGCCGAGACCCTTGGCATGCGCCTCCTCGCCGCTCATCACGCCCTTCGAGGTCGAGACGATCGCGAGTCCGTACCCGTTCTTCACCTTACGGATCTCGCCCCGTTTCGCGTACACGCGGCACCCTTCCTTGCTGATGCGGCGTATCCCGAGGATGGCCGGATCGCGGCGGAGCATGGAACGTTCGACGTACTTGAGCGTGATTTCGAGCGATTCCTTCTTTCCGGTCTCATCCATGCTTTTCACAACGCTCTCGATGAACCCGCGGGACAGGAGCGTCTGCGCGATTGAGAGCTTCAGTTTCGAAGCGGGCACGACGACCGTCTTGTGGCCGGCGCGTTGCGCGTTGCGAATCCGGGTGAGCATGTCTGCGATTGGGTCTAACATAGTCTAGTTCTTACTGTATAGCGTTCTTCGATTTCCCGTTACCGTCCCCCCGTCGATCTTCCCGAAGGACCGGACCTGGAAACCGGTCCGATTACCACGAGGATTTCCGCACTCCCGGGATCTCTCCTTTCGACGCGAGTTCCCGGAAACAGATCCGGCAGAGATCGTATCGGCGGAGGTATCCATGCTTCCGACCACACTTCCAACACCGCCTCACGATCCGTGTGGAGAATTTCGGATGCTTGTTCGCCCTCGCTATTACTGATGTCTTCGCCATAAGAGATGCGTTATCAGGAGACCGATTTATTTATGCCTCTTCCGTCCGGAACGGGAATCCGAGCTTCCGGAACAGTTCCAATCCGCTTTCGCGGTCTTTCGCGGTCGTCGTCACCGTAACCTGGAGTCCGAAGATGGTCTGCACTTTCTCGGGAACGATTTCCGGAAAAATCATGTGCTCGCGGAGGCCGATATTGCAGTTTCCGGAAGCGTCCACCGAGGAGAGCGAGATGCCCTGGAAGTCGCGCGTACGGGGCAGCGTCGCATAGAGGAATCGGTCGAGGAACTGCCACATGCGGCGCCCCCGGAGCGTCACCCGCGTGCCGACCTCGAGCCCTTCGCGGATCTTGAATCCGGCGATGGCCTTGCGTGCCTTCACGAGGACCGGCTTCTGGCCGGTGATGGCCGTGAGGGCGGCGAGGATCTCGTCGACTCTGGCCTGTTCCTTCTGGAACTTCCCGATACCGACGTTCACCGTCACCTTCATGACGCGCGGAAGCGCGAAGGCGTTCCCCGTGCCGAGTGCCTTTCCGAGCCCCGGCAGGATCTCCCCGTATTTCGTTTTCATAATCGGCTGATTCATACTCTCTCGGTTGTTCTGATAATCGCGCGTTAGATGGACTTGCCGGAACGCCGGCTGACACGAATCTTCTCCCCACCATCGAAGGCGTACCCGACGCGGGTCGGCTTGCCGGTATGCGGACAGACCAGCATCACATTCGAGACATGGACCGGAAACGGCTTTTCGATCCGCTCGCCCTTGCTCCCGTCACGCCCCGCCTTGAGGTGTTTCTTCATGATATTCACGCCGTCCACGATCACCTTGTCCTCCTTCGCGAGGACACTCGTAATCTTTCCGCGCTTTCCGCGGTCCTTTCCGGCTATCACCTCGATTTCGTCCCCTTTCTTGAGTTTCATAATCTCTTTCGACTCACAACTTACAACCTACGACTCACAACAAGCCTGTCGTACCGCTTGCGGAAAGTTGTCAGTTGTCAGTTGCCAGTTACTGGTTAGCTAGAGCACCTCCTGCGCGAGCGAGACGATCTTCGGGAATCCCTTCTCCCGGAGCTCGCGGGCCACCGGGCCGAAGATACGCGTCCCCTTCGGATCGACACCGTTGGCATCCAGGATCACCGCGGCGTTCTCGTCGAACCGGATATAGGAGTTGTCCTTGCGACGATACTCCCGCGCCTGACGGACGATCACCGCGCGGACCTTGTCGCCTTTTTTCACCGCACCGCGTGGCTCGGCCGACTTGACGGACGCAACCACGATATCGCCGATAGCCGCATAGCGACGCCTCGAACCGCCGAGCACCTTGAAGCACTCGATCACCTTCGCTCCGGAATTGTCGGCTACCCTGAGCCGTGTTTCTGCCTGTATCATATGGGTGCTTCTCCAGTCTTCTTGGCTTACTTCTTCGCGTCCGCGACCACGATATGCCGTTTCCGACGGCTGACCGGGCGGCATTCGCGGATCGAGACCGCGTCACCTTCCGCGTACGTCGCCCCTTCCGGAACGTGCACGAGGTATTTCTTGGAAGAGCGGTACCGCTTTCCGTACTTCGGACTAACCTTCAGGGTCTTCACCTCGACCGTGATCGTCTTTTCCGCCTTCGCGCTCGTGACGGTCCCACGCAAGGTCGGCGCCTTCGAGGTCGGAACTTCGGTTGTCTGCTTCGTGATGGCCATATCTCTATGCGTTTAATTCCTCTTCGTGTCCGAGCGTGAGCACCCGGGCGACGTCCTTCTTCGCGACACGGTATTCACGATGGTTTCTCGTCTCCTTTCCGGAAACCGAGAACCGGAGTTCCCGGACCTTCGTGCGGAGCCCGAGAAGAAGCTTCTCGCGTTCACCCTTGCTTTTCTCGCGCAGTTCTTTGATCTTCATACAATTCCCTTATTCGGTTCCGTGCCGGTCGACGAACTTCGTCTTCACCGACAGTTTGTGTGCCGCGAGCCGCATTGCCTCCGCAGCCGCCTCGCGCGACACGCCGTCGAGTTCGAAGAGCACCTTGCCGGCAGCCACCTTCGCCACGTAATGGTCAACACTTCCCTTTCCCTTACCCATCGGGGTCTGTTCGCCCTTCTTGGTGATCGGCTTGTCGGGGAAAATGCGGATCCAGACCTTGCCACCGCGCAAGATATGCCGGGTGATGGCACGGCGCGCCGCCTCGATCTGCCGGGCGGAAATGAGACCGGTCTCCATCGCCTTGAGCCCGAAGCTTCCGAAGCTGACGCGGGCCCCCTTGTCGGTCGGACCTTTCGGCCAACCTCCGCGATGGGTCTTCCTGTGTTTTACCTTCCGTGGCATGAGCAGCATACGGTTGTCTTCATTCTTCTCTTAACGTCTTTCGTGAAAATTATGCTCCAGTTTCCTGTTTCTCCCGTTCCTCGAACTTCTCCCCTTTGTTGATCCAGACCTTCACGCCGATCGCGCCGTAGGTCGTCCTCGCTTCCGCCTTGGAAAAGTCTATGTCCGCGCGGAGCGTATGGAGCGGGATCTCGCCCTTCGAGGTCCATTCGCGACGGGACATCTCGGCGCCACCGAGGCGTCCGGAAATCTCGATCTTCGCCCCCTTCACGTCGCGCTGCTTCATCACGTTCTCGATCGTCCCCTTGAGCACCCGGCGGAACGGCATACGCTTCTCGAGCTGTTCGGCGACGGCCTGGGCCACGAGCGACGCGTTCTCGTCCGGCGACTTGATCTCGAGGATGTCGATCTTGAGGTCGACCTTCCGACCACGGAAGAATCGGGCCTTCATGACGCGGTTCAGGTCCTCGACGCCCGTGCCTCCACGACCGATAAGCACGCCGGGCCGCGACGTATGGATGATGATCCGGAGCGTGTTGGCGGAGCGTTCGATGTGCACGTCGGCGATACCGGCGGCCTTCCATTTCTTCGTGATGAATTCACGGATCTCGACGTCCTCACGGAGCGTCTTCTGGAAGTTCTTCGAATCGAACCACCGAGATTTCCATCCCGCGGTCACACCGAGCCGAAATCCGATTGGGTGAATCTTCTGTCCCATAGCGAGTGTGTTAGATCGATTTCCTCTGATAAACCCGTTTGACGGCGTTCTTGCGCTCCTTCGCCTCCTGCTTCACGGAAACGTCCTTCTTAAGGGATTTCTTCCCGTCCTTCGAAGAAACAGCGGTCGCTTCCTTCGTCTCCTTCGGCTCGGTCGCCTTTTTCGCGACAGCCTCGGACGCCTTCACCTCTTTGCGGTTCAGTCCCTCGATCCGCTCCTCGACGACGAGCGTGATATTGGACAGCCGGTGCAGGATCTGGTTCGCCCGGCCGAACGCCCGCGGTTGCCAGCGTTTAAGGCGCTTGCCGTCGCCGACGAGGACCGAACGGACGAACAGGTTCGACGAGTCGAGCCCGAAATTGTGTTCCGCGTTCGCGATCGCGCTCCGAAGAAGTTTGCTCATGGGTTCCGAGGAGCGTTTCACCTGCTTTGAAAGCTCGGTAAGCGCCGCATCCGCGGACATCCCCTTGATCACATGCGCCACAAGCCGGACTTTCCGGGGGGCGATCTTCAGGTTGTTGAGTTTTGCTGATACCTGCATAACCGTGTGCTCAGATTCGGATCACCTCGAATTATTTCTTCTTTCCGCCTCCGGTCGTGGCCTTGGCCGCCTTGTTCGCGTCGAGTTCACGCTGCTTCGAGGCGGAGTCCATCTCCTTTTGGACCTTGCCACCGTGTCGCTGGAACTTCCGCGTCGGGGAGAACTCGCCAAGCTTGTGGCCGACCATCTCTTCCGTCGCGTACACCGGGATGAAGTCCTTCCCGTTATGGACGCCGAACGTGAATCCGACCATCTCCGGGGAGATCGAGCAGGCGCGGGACCACGTCTTGATCACGGTCTTATCACCGATCTTGCGCCCCTCGAGTTTTTTGGTGACTCTCGGGTCTACGTATGGTCCTTTCTTGAGGCTTCGAGACATATCATTCTTACTTACGACTTACCACCTACAAAATACGACATACGACTTTTTCAGTACTCCCAAGCGACTCACTCATTCCGTTTCCGTTCTTGGTTGTAAGTTGTAAGTTGTAAGTTGTAAGCTACTCTTCATAGCAGATTACTTCTTCGTCCGGCGCTTCACGATATACTTGTTGCTCGCGTTCTTGCGCTTGCGGGTCTTCTTGCCGAGTGCCGGCTTGCCCCACGGCGTCTTCGGTCCCTTGAGTCCGATCGGCTGACAGCCTTCGCCACCTCCGTGAGGATGGTCGACCGGGTTCATGACCGTTCCGCGGACCGCCGGGCGGATACCCTTCCAGCGGTTCCGTCCCGCTTTGCCGATCCGTTCCGCGCCGTGTTCGAAGTTGCTCACCTGACCGATGGTCGCGTAGCATTCCTTGGACACCAGGCGCACCTCGCCCGAAACGAGCTTCACCTGCGCCATCCCGCCCTCAAGCGCCATCAACGTTGCGCTCGTTCCGGCACTCCGGACGATCTGTCCCCCGCGACCGATCTTCATCTCGATATTGCAGATAACCGTTCCCGCTGGGATGTCGTTTATACGGAGTCGATTCCCTTCCGCGACGAGCGCTTCCGGTCCCGACATAACCGACTGTCCGACCTTCATGCCGGACGTGGCCAAGATATACCGTTTCTCGCCGTCCGCGTAGTTGAGGAGCGCGATGAGCGCCGAGCGGTTCGGGTCGCGCTCGATCTGGGCGATTTTCGCGGGGATACCATGCTTGTCCTGGCGGAAATCGATCAGACGGTACGCACGCTTGTGACCGCCTCCCTGGTGCCGGACGGAAATCTTCCCGTTGCTGCGCCCGGCGAGCTGCCGGACAGGCTGAAGAAGCGACTTTTCCGACTTCGCTTTCGGCGTCACCTGGTCCGGTTTCACGATGGTCATGAAACGGCGTCCCGCGTTGTTTTTCTTGTATATCCTGATGGCCATATTCGTTGCTGCTAGTATTCTGTGCTAGGCTCCCTTGAACAAGACGATTTCTTCACCTTCCGGAAGCGTGACGATCGCCTTCTTCATCCCGGCCGTCGTTCCGACCTTCCCGCCGAAGGAACGCTTTTTCGGGGCGATATTGATCATCCGGATCTTCTCGGCATGCACGCCGTACGCGACACCGAGCGCCCGTCGCACCTCATCTTTGGTAGCGCTCTTCGCGACCCGGAACACGTACTGCCGAAGCGCGTTCAACACATACGCCTTCTCCGTCATGCGCGCGGACAGGAGGACTCGCTCGGCAAGCGACTGTCCCTGAAGCGAATCGCCGCCTTTCGGGACTTCGCGCTTCACCGTCTTCTTTTTCACGTCTTTCTTGATGAGTGCCATAGTGGTGTTCCCTAGTTCTTCCCGGCCGTTTTCGTCGCCGCTTCCCCGGAGAACCGCTCCGAGAACATCGCGACGGACCGCTTCGTGATCACGAGGTACTCGTTCTGAAGCAGGTCATACACGCTCATGTTCTCCGACAGCACGTTCTCCACCCGGTCGAGGTTCCGACTCATGCGTTCCGTATCGCGCTCTTCGCGGGCGAATCCGACGAGCGCCCGTTTCCCGGACTGGATGCCGAGGCCGGACAACAGCGCCGAGAACGACTTCGTCTTACGGTCGTCGAACGCGAACGTGTCCACGAACCGCACCTTGTCGCCACGGAGTTTTTCCGAAAGGGCGATGCGAAGCGCCTTCTGACGCATCTTCCGGTTCGCCTCCTTGGAGAAATTCCGGTCCTTCGTCGGGCCGAACACGATACCGCCTTTGCGCCAGTGCGGAGCGCGGACCTGTCCGATACGCGCGCGTCCCGTCCCCTTCTGACGCCACGGCTTCTTGCCGGAACCGGCGCGCTCGGCGCGGTCCTTCGTATGGGCGATCGGTGAACGGAGGTTCGCCGAAATGGCCACGTACACCTGATGCAGGAGCGTGTCGTTTCCCGGTACGCCGAACACCGCTTCCGGGAGTTCGATCTCACCTTGCTTTTCACCTTTCACGTTGTAGAGCGGAGCCTTGATCATACTGTAATTCTCGTTCTTGTGATTTCCCGACCGACCTTACGCCTTGCCGAGGCTGCGGATACCGACGATACCGCCATTATTGCCCGGCACCGCGCCACGCACCGCGATCATATTCTTCTCCGCGTCCACCAAGACGACCGTAAGTCCGCGTACCGTGAAGTTTTCACCACCCATGCGTCCGGCCATCCGGCGACCCTTCACCACGTGCTCCGGAAACGTCGCACCGATGGATCCCGGCTTGCGCATATCGTGCTTGCGGCCATGACTCGCGGGCGCTCCGCCGAATCCGTGCCGCTTCACCACACCCTGGAATCCTTTCGCCTTGGTCACGCCCGACACATCGACGATATCTCCGACTGTAAACGAGGAAACCGTGATCTCATCCCCGACCTTCGTCTCGCCGAGAAGCGCCGTCGCGGACGTCTCGTCCTTACCCTTGGCGGTAAATGCCGGCCGGAACTCCTTGCGGACTGTTCGACGCGAGGTCTTCGCCGTCTCCACCTGGACCGCCGCATACCCGTCCTTTTCCATGGTCCGCACCTGGGAGACCGTGTTCGGCCCGCAGGTGATGATGGTCACATTCTCGGAAGAGAGCCCTTCGTGAAGGGAGGTCATGCCGAGTTTTTTTCCGATGATGAATTTCATACCGTTTTCTCTGGTAAAACAAAAAGCCGTCCGCACACGGCCAAACGCTTCCTTAAGGCCTGGCCCGTTGAGTATCCCTCGCAACGCTTCGCGTAGCGATGCGGGCGGACCGCCATCGGCCTGGCCACATCGCCGGCGAAACGCCGGCGCCGGACTTTAACGAGTATCGTATTGTTCAGAACCTGCCATGCCGACTACATTTTTATTTCCACGTCGACGCCGGTCGGCAGGTCGAGGTTCGTCATGAGGTCGATGGTCTTCGAGGTCGGGTTCACGATGTCGATAAGCCGCTTGTGCACCCGCATCTCGTACTGGTCGCGCGAGTTCTTGTGCACGAACGTGGACCGGTTCACCGTCACCTTGTGAATCTCCGTCGGAAGCGGTACCGGACCGACGACCGACGCGCCACTGCGCTCCGCCGTCTCGACGATCTTGCGCGCCGACTGGTCGATGACCTTGTGATCGTACGCCTTGATCTTCACTCGCATGCGGGATTCCGCTTCGGGAGCCGTCGTTTTCTTTTCTTTTATTGCCATTGCCGTGATGCTGGGAATTTACGCTCTGGTACATTCAGGGAATGGTGGCGGGCGGAACCGTTTCCGCCCGTGCGATTCCGTGAATCGGGAAAACTACTTGATGATCTTCGTCGTGGCTCCGGCGCCGACCGTCCGGCCACCTTCGCGGATCGCGAAGTGCATCCCCTCTTCCATGGCCACCGGTGCGATGAGCTTGATCTTGAGGTTGACGGTGTCGCCCGGCATGACCATCTCGGTCCCCTCCGGAAGTTCCACTTCGCCGGTCACGTCCGTGGTGCGGATGTAGAACTGTGGCTTGTAGCCCTTGAAGAACGGCGTATGTCGTCCGCCTTCCTCCTTGGTGAGGATGTAGATCTGGCCTTCGAACTCGGTGTGAGGCTTGATGGAACCCGGCTTCGCGAGGACCTGTCCGCGCTCCACATCTTCCTTCTTGATGCCACGAATGAGGAGTCCGGCATTGTCTCCGGCCTGACCGCGATCGAGTTGCTTGTTGAACATCTCGATACCGGTGACGACGGTCTTCGCCGTGTCCTTGAGGCCGACGATCTCGACTTCCTCGTTGATATTGACGGTACCGCGCTCGATACGTCCGGTGACGACGGTGCCACGTCCCTCGATCGAGAAGATGTCCTCGATCGGCATGAGGAACGGTTTGTCGATGTCACGGACCGGTTCCGGGATCTTGGTGTCGAGGGCCGCGATGAGGTCGAGGACCGGCTTGGCGGCCTCGCTCGCGATATCGGTCGCCTCGAGGGCCTTGAGAGCCGATCCGCGGATGACCAACGCGTTGTCGCCGTCGAACTCGTACTTCGTGAGGAGCTCGCGAACCTCCGCCTCGACGAGGTCGACGAGTTCCGGATCATCCACCATGTCCACCTTGTTCAGGAAGACGACGATCTCCGGAACGCCAACCTGGCGCGCGAGGAGGATGTGCTCGCGGGTCTGTGGCATCGGGCCGTCGGTCGCGGCGACCACGAGGATCGCGCCGTCCATCTGGGCGGCACCCGTGATCATGTTCTTGATGTAGTCGGCGTGTCCCGGGCAGTCGATATGCGCGTAGTGACGGGCATCCGACTCGTATTCGCAGTGGGCCGTCGCGATGGTGATACCGCGCTCCTTCTCTTCCGGCGCCTTGTCGATGTCGTCGATGTTGCGCTTCTTGGCGAAACCCTTGAGCGACAGCACGTTCAGAATGGCCGCCGTGAGGGTGGTCTTTCCGTGATCGACGTGACCGATGGTACCGACGTTGACATGCGGCTTGGTCCGCTGGAACTGCTCTACTGCCATACGAATATTGGGACTGCGTCGGAAAAGCACTTATGACTCTGCCGGACAATCCGAAAAAAAATGAGTTATTTTTTTACTGCCATGAAACCGTCTTCTCCGGCCACTTACGCCCAGAAGAGGACATCAGTGGGAATCGTACCAATTATATTTCCCCCTGTCAAGCTACGGATGAAACCTACTCGACGCGCCTGTTCGCCTCGCCCTGCCGGTTCCCGATGATCTCGGTCGCGATATTCGTCGGAACCTCGGCATAGTGACCGAATTCCATCGAATAGTTCGACCGTCCCTGGGACATGGAGCGCAGTTGCGTCGCGTATCCGAACATGGACGCGAGCGGCACGTCGGCATGGATCTCCTTCACCCGGGCGTTCCCTTCGCCGCGGTCGGTCATCTCCTTTATGATGCCGCGCTTCGAGTTGACGTCGCCCACGATGTCGCCCATGAACGCTTCCGGGGTGATGACGATGACATTCATGATCGGCTCGAGGATGACCGGCTTCGCGCGACGGGTCGCCTCCTTGAAGGCCATGGAACCGGCAATCTTGAAGGCCGCTTCCGAAGAGTCGACGTCGTGGAAGGATCCGTCGTAGACGACCACCTTCACGTCGACCATCGGGTAGCCGGCCAAAACGCCGGACTGCGAGGCTTCGAACGCCCCGCGGTTGATCGGCTTGATGAACTCGCCCGGGATGACACCGCCCTTTATCTCGTCCTCGAACTCATAGCCCTTGCCGGTCTCGAGAGGCTCCACGCGGAGCCAGCAGTGACCGTACTGTCCGCGACCGCCGGACTGGCGTATGTATTTCCCTTCGGCCTGCGCGGTCTGGCGGATTGTCTCGCGGTATGCCACCTGCGGTCGGCCGGTGTTCACTTCCACCTTGAATTCGCGTTTCATGCGGTCGACGATGATGTCGAGGTGAAGCTCGCCCATGCCCGAAAGGATGGTCTGTCCGCTCTCCTCGTCGGTATGCACGCGGAACGTCGGATCCTCCTCGGCGAGCTTCTTGAGCGCGATGCCCATCTTCTCCTGGTCGGCCTTGGTCTTCGGCTCGATCGCGATGTCGATGACCGGCTCCGGGAAGGTGATGGATTCGAGGAGGACCGGATGATCGATGTCACAGAGCGTGTCGCCGGTCGTCGTCGCCTTCATGCCGACGAGCGCCCCGATATCGCCCGTGGAGATGTCCTCGATCTCCTCGCGATGACTCGCGTGCATACGCACGATGCGACCCACGCGCTCGCGCTCCCCCTTGGAGGCGTTGAGCACGTAGCTGCCGGTCTTGAGCGAACCGGAATACACGCGGAAGAAGGTCAGCTGTCCGATGAACGGATCGGTCGCGATCTTGAACGCGAGCGCGGAGAACGGCTCGGCGTCGCTCGGCTTACGGATTAGCTCCGCGCCGGTCTTCACATCCTCGCCGATCATCGGCGGGACGTCCACCGGCGACGGGAGGAAATCGACGACCGCGTCGAGCACGAGCTGGACGCCCTTGTTGCGAAGCGCCGTTCCGGTATAGACCGGGACGAGCCGGGTCGCGATGACCGCCTTGCGGATCGCCACCTTGAGCTCGTCGACGGAAATCTCCTCACCGCCGAGGAACTTCTCGGTCAACGCATCATCGGTCTCCGCGACCTTCTCGACGAGCTGGTCACGCCATTCCTTCGCGCGGTCGAGATACTCGGCCGGAATCTCGCCCTCGATCACGATCTCGCCCATCGGGCCGTCGAACGTGTATCCCTTCATCTTCAAAAGATCGATGACACCGTAGAAATCGCCACGTTCGCCCATCGGGATCTGCATCGCGACCGCGTGCGGAGTGAGCCGGTTCCAGATGGACTCGAGCGCCACCTTGAAGTCCGCGCCCTCCTTGTCGATCTTGTTGATGAAGCAGATGCGAGGAACATGATACTTCTCCGCCTGACGCCATACCGTCTCGGACTGTGGTTCCACGCCTTCCTTGCCGTCGAACACGACGACACCGCCGTCAAGCACGCGCAAGGAACGCTCCACCTCCACGGTGAAGTCCACGTGCCCCGGAGTGTCGATGATGTTGATCTGATGATCCTTCCAGAAACACGTCGTCGCCGCGCTGGTGATGGTGATACCGCGCTCGCGTTCCTGTTCCATCCAGTCCATGGTCGCCTCGCCCTCGTGCACCTCGCCGATCTTGTGCGTGATGCCGGTATAGAAGAGGACGCGTTCCGTCGTCGTCGTCTTTCCCGCGTCGATATGCGCAATGATACCGATGTTGCGGATCTGTTCGATAGGCTTGAGACGGGCCATAAGACGAATGATTACTGATTTTTTTAGTCGGAGATGGAAGAAAAGGGAGTAAGGGGAGAAATGGGACCTTTACGAAAAGAGAAGGGGCCGCGCGAGGCTCCCCTTCTCGTCTGGCCGAAAATCTTGTAACGTCCGCCGGACCGGCACCTTAGGCGAAGTGTGCGAACGCCTTGTTGGCATCGGCCATGCGGTGCACCTCGTCGCGCTTCTTCATGGCGGCACCCGCCTTGTTCGATGCCTCAATGAGTTCGTCCGCCAAGCGCTCAGCCATCGGCTTTCCCTTACGTTTGCGACAGGCCTCGCGGATCCAACGCATCGCGAGCGTCTGGCGCCGGTCGCCCGAGACCGGAATCGGCACCTGGTAGTTCGCCCCGCCGACGCGGCGACTCTTGAGCTCGAGCAAAGGAGAGATATTCTTGATCGCCTGTTCGAAGATATTGAGCCCGCCCTTCTTGGTCCGTTCGTGGATGATGTCGAACGCGTCGTAGACGATCTTCTCGGCCACGCTTTTCTTGCCGTCCCACATGATGAGACCGATGAAATGCCCGACGAGCGGGCTGTCGTATTTCGTGTCGACCTTCCAGGTCTTATCGTATTGACGTTTTCTTCGAGGCATATGCTGCTGCGCAACTTACGACTTACAACTTATAACTTACAACTGCGGAGTATCCATCCCTATGGCCCCAGGTTGTCAGCTGTCAGTTGTCAGTTGTCAGTTATGAGAATCGTTAGTTGGGTACCTTATTCCTTCGCGACCTTCTTCGGACGCTTCGCGCCGTACTTGGACCGGCTCCGGTTGCGCTTCGCGACCCCGGCGGAGTCGAGCACGCCACGGACGATGTGATAGCGCACGCCCGGAAGGTCCTTCACGCGGCCACCGCGGATCATGACGATCGAGTGTTCCTGAAGGTTGTGTCCCTCACCCGGTATGTAGGCCGAGACTTCCATGCCGTTCGTGAGCCGCACGCGGGCGATCTTCCGGAGGGCGGAGTTCGGCTTCTTCGGGGTGACGGTCGTCACCTTGGTGCAGACACCGCGCTTGAACGGGCTCTGCGTGAGCGTCTTGCTGTTACGGATGGTGTTCTGGATGAACGTCATCGCCGGCGACTTGGATTTCTTCGCGGCGGTCTTCCTCGGACGCTTGACGAGCTGGTTGATCGTTGGCATTGCGGTGAAACAAAATGAAAAGCGGTTGTCACGCTGTGAAACTATGGTAAGGGAAACCGGGAAACTTGTCAACAAGGGTCTGGGAACGTCGGTGCGGAACGGATAACATGGAACAAAAAGAGAGAGATTCCGCTTGAAATACCAACGGAGCGAAGCTCCGATATCAGCGCTTCGCTCCGGGGATAGTGAGCCATAATCAACATTCGCTCAAAAAATATCCCTCAAGAAAGCCAAAAAAATATCCTGGTTTCATTTTCACCACTTCCGGACCGACCCGTGCATGCCGTGGCGGACTCCGGAAGATATGCGCGAAAGATTCTTTGGGGAAAATTAAAACGGCCGGATTACTCACAGCCGCTATAGCTAAACGGGATTCAGTCACATCGGTAATAATTCCTTCTTTCGTAAAGGAACGACGCGCTGAAAAGAGAGGGATTCTCCGAATCGCTCGAATTTGGGAAAGTCTGGGAATGATTCTTTCAGTTTCTCGGGCGCGGTGGCTGTCTGCACGATAATCCGACCGAACGAACCGGGTCTCAGGCCTTCTCGAAATCTTTCCGCCTGCTCACAGACTTCCTTCCATACATCGTGATCCGAAGTTGCCCGTATGATCTCGCGTGCCGCTTCGATATACCCGCGAAGCCGTCCTTCATCGTCCAGGCATATCCATTGCGCGATAAGCGTCAATTCGATGACGCCTACGTCCGGCAAAGTAAGCTCCATAGTGAAGGAATATGCTTCCCTTTTCGAAAAACGGTCGATAGGGAACCCGGCAACGTCCATTTTGATCCCCGAAAGATTGCCATTGACTTCCACCATGACCGATTCAACCGATTTCGATCGAAGCATCCCCCTCGCCTCATGAAGTACCGTACTCCAAAACGATGCCGTCACCCTTTGAGCCGTTTCTTCATCGAAGACGACGGACCCGTTCCGTTTCGGATGCAATTTGAAAAGATGTTTCATAATTCCCCTCCCGAAGTTTGATTGTTGGAAATGTTAAGTGACAAAAATCCGCCCTTCCCTTGTATCACGGGCGATGTTGCCGGTCAACATCGGCAGGTTTGGCATCAAAATCCGCAATCGACCTGTTCCGCGTTCCCTTATTTTACGCTTTTCACTTTCGGCTTTCACTTTTCGTTTTTCATTTCCTACACCATCAGATTGAAGAAGAACCCGAGTGCCGTGTCCAAGACGACGGAGACCGGCGTCGGGAAGACGAAAAGGACGAGAACCAGGATGAGGAAGCCGTACCGCTCGAGGAACATGACGGTCTCAGGGCGAAACGAAAATGTGGCATAGAGGATCTTTGAGCCGTCGAGTGGTGGGATCGGCAGCAGGTTGAAGAACGCGAGGAGCACGTTCCAGAACACGATGAGCAGGCAGAGTCCGAAGATCACGTGCGGAACCGAACCCGAGAGCGAGTCGGCGAAAAGACTCCATCGCCCGAGGAATCCGCCCTGCCCAGACAGTACGCCGGCGAACCGCGCGAAGATATCACGCCGGGTCGGGAAATCAATCGGCATCAGACGCCCGAGCACGACAGCGAGCAAGGCAAGCGTGATGTTGGACAGCGGACCGGCGAACGCGACAAGCGACGGGCCCCACTTCTGGTTCCGGAGGTTGTACGGGTTGTACGGTACCGGCTTGGCCCAGCCGAACGACATCCCGGTCAGAAGGAAGAGCGTGATCGGTACGATGATCGAACCGATCGGATCAATATGCTTCACCGGATTCAGGCTGAGCCGGCCGGCATACTTGGCCGTCAGGTCCCCGAGCCACAAGGCCATCCATCCGTGCGACACCTCATGGATGATGATGGAATACACAAGCGTCAGGAAATAGAATCCGACGAGGACGAGTTCGTTTGCCATATCTGAAATTTAAAACGGAAAAATAAAAGTGTACGATACGGGAACGGAAACGGCTATCGAAAGCATGTCCTGTGATTTCGGAATCAAAATTTTACGGAGTGAAAAATGAAAAATTCAGAGATTGTCTCCCATTCCCGCTCCTCTGTTGGAGGGAGGTGGTCCGGTGGGTCCTCGAGGATGAGGGTGGTCCCGGCTTTTCCCATCCCGTCCCTCATTTGCATTTCGCTTCCCGCCTTCCGTAATCAGTCCCGGCTTCGCTTGCGCCTTGCCATATTCCGATTCCCATGATACCGTAAGGCCTGTAATATCTCAAGACCCCGACTATGAGCCGAGTATGCCAGATGACCGGCCGTGGGACCCGTTCCGGAAACTCACGCAGCCACTCAAATATCGCCACCAAGCGCACGTTCGCCATCAACCTTCAGACGAAGACGATCGATGGCAAGCGCGTCCGCCTCTCGGCCAAGGCCATCAAGACCCTCGCCAAACAGGCCGCGGCCGCCAAGTAAGCGAAGGAAACGATACAGATCGATAGCCCCGCCCCTTCACGAAGGGCGGGGTTTCATATACGTATGAAAATGCTCCGGAACGTTTGTTCCGGAGCATAATGACAACCCTCACTACTCTTTCAATTCCGCGATACGACTCATGATTTCTCGAACAGCCGTTTCACGCGCCTTCATCTTTCCCTCCTTGGGAACATCGGTAGGCCAGATGTCTCCCCAATAAAACGGCGCCCCAAACACAAGACGTACGGGACCGCTATTCGTATATCTGAGAAAATCGGAAGATGCCTTGTTCTCAGATTGATTCAGGATATGACCGCTCCCGAAATGATGAATCGGAACGATGACTATACCGTTCCGTGCACCGAAATCCATGAGCTCCAAGGCTTTCATTGATTCCGGATCACCGTCAAGATTCGCCCCATCTCCAGAATCACCGCGTGTTCCTTCGGGGAAAAAACCAACCGGACACATATCTCGAGCCATCAAACGCAAAGCATTGGAATTATGCCACTGCATCCTATCGACGTTTTCAAAGTTTTTCCGGTCCCTCTCCTGACGCTTGTATTTCCCCGAATAGATCAGGTACATATTCACACCCGTCGAGTATATCCTCACCTCAGGCTCCTCCCAAACCTTATGACCAGCGACCCAGCATACCTCATCCGTGAACCCATGCAAGGCAAGCAAGTAACGCACGATCAACGCATCCGTATGACTGATATGGTTACAGGCAAGTATCACCCTCTTCCCGCTAGAAATCGCGGCGTAAAAGTTTTCCATTCCGACGACCTCTTCCGATACGACTAGCTTCCCCAAAAGAAAGTCGTCAAGCTCTCTCGCTATCTTCGAATACTCGAGAAAAAATCGACCTTCGACGATCCGTTTCTTCTCATCAAGATACGACCTCTGAATCAAAGAACCGGCACGTCGAGTCTCTTCTTCGGTCAATCCATGTCGCCTAGTAAATTCGCCAAACGATATCTTCATGGCACTAAACTTGTCCATAGGTCGCTCTCCGTTTTTCAGACCCAATAAGGTTGCTTTTGCTTCTTGTATCTGTTGCATGGCAATCGAGGATTTGATTGTTAACGAAAAATTCAAATTGACTCCTTTCTAACGGAAAACCGGCGGTATGTCAATCATCCGGCCCGGACCGAAAAGGAAAGCCCTACATTCCACTCTGAATCGCAATTGATTTCCCTTCCACGAAGACCTCGTGCGGAGTGAGATAGCTAAGCCGTTTGCGTGGCCGGTGATTGATGAGATCGACCGCATGTTGCACGTCTTTCTGCCTGAGCATACCAAACAACATCCGCTTCGGAAAGAACTGTCGCAAGAGCCCGTTCGTATTCTCGTTCGTACCGCGTTCCCAGGAATGATACGGGAAGGCGAAGTATACGTCAGCACCCGTATCCCGTCTGATCAGCTCATGCAAGGAGAACTCGCTCCCGTTGTCGTACGTGACGGTATGAAAGGGAACGTTTGAAAATCTGCGGGCTGTCGTCTTCCATACCGATTCAGCCGTTTTTCGTTTCAACAGATCGGCCAACAGGTATCCGCTCTTCCGATCCACGTGGGTGAGGATTCCCGTGGTCCGCTCTCCTCCGACGATCGTATCGCCTTCCCAGTCACCGAAACGCTCCCGGGTATCAACCACGTCGGGACGTGTATTAATACGCCGTTTCTTGGCCTCTTCACGATTTCTTTCCCGCTCTCTCGTTCCCCATCTTCTCCGGTATCGACCCTTCTTCTGCCTGAGGTATGGCTTCCACTCCGGACACTCCTCGTATATGAACGTGTAGATGGTTTCATGACAGATTCGTGCCCCGATTTCCTTTTCCATGCGTCCGGCTATCTGTTCCGGGGACCAACAGAGTCGGATCTTCTCATCCACATACGAAAAGATCCCATCGTTCGAGAGGAGTTTCTTTGTCTCCCGTTTTCCATCCCTTCTTCGTTTCCGTGCCAGGGCATCCGCTCGTCTGGCATCGTATCCTGCCCGGCCTCCCGCCCGCCGGTATTCCCGGCAGACGGTCGACGGTACGATACCCAGCCGATCCGCCATCTCTTTTTGGGTCATGTCCGTTTCCACCCATACCTCTAGGCGAATCCGCTGTTTCAGGTTAAGGTGTTCGTGAGACATCTCGATATGGGTTATCCGATTAGTTGCGACACAGCTATCGTACCCGAAAACGAGATGTCTTTTGTTTGAAAGGAAATTGCATTTCAGAATGGAATTCTAGAGCGGGGCCTTGACAAGAACGGATGCACGGTCTTGAATGTGAATACTCGGTCGAGTTTCCATTCATTAAAAACACGAGGAGAAACATCTTATGACTACTGTTGACGGAAAGGAAAAGCCTGGGGAAATTCCCGCGGAGGAAACTCCCCTGCCACAGACGGAAAGCCCTTTACAAAAATTTCTCAACGCCACGGATCAGAACTGTACGACAGTCGACGTGATCATCGAGGGAGGGGACTTTCATTTCAATGATTGAAATACCGTCTTATTCCGGAACGAAAAAGCCTTCGCAATAATGCCGAAGGCTTTTTTATTTTCCCGTCCTTTCCTATCGGTTCATCGCCGTTACGGTGAACTGGAGCGTCGTCGCGAAGAGGACCCAACAGAGATACGGGATATTCATGTACGTGACCCACGGCGCATACGGCCGGATCGCGATCATCGCCCACGCGAGCGTCACAAGGATGAACACGCAGTCCGCCGCGGCAAGCATATTGTTTCGCAGGCCGAATTGGATCGGTGAGAACGCCAGATTGAAAACGAGATTCAGGACGAACGGCAGGAGTACGATGAACGGGACTTTTCCCGTGAGGAACAACCGCACGACATTGCCGAACGAGATCGCGATCAGGATATAGAGCGCGGTCCATACCGAACCGAACACCCACGAGGGTGGCGCCCACGACGGTTTGGCAAGCGACGAGTACCACGAATATTGGTTCATATGATTTTCAATATGCGGACCCCGTTTCAAGATACCCTGTCATTCTCGGGGACGGAGGATCCGAAACACCCCGAATGCGATAACGGCACCGACGAGCGCGGTCGCAAGCTGAAGCCAACCCAAGACCGTCAATACCGTACCCGCAAGCGGTGTCCCCCGGAACAGGGTCACGGAAAACAGGAAGCCGACCGTGAACAACAGCACCGACTTCGCCGCAGACGAAACCGCCACAGTTTGGATAAACGAGTGAAAAACACCGTTCCCCGCTCCCTTACCTGAGGGGAGCTCCTGAGTCCCCGATGGTGAGGGGTGGGAGAACCCGCTCCGAAATCCACGGTCTGCCAAAAACACCAAGAGGAGATTCCCCGCCATGATGAACGGGATGACCGGCGCCAGCGCCAACGGTAACTGTCCCGTCGAGACCGCCACCAGACTCGGCACGGTCGCGATCAGGAACGATTCCCTGCGGAACCCGAAGAACGCCGCCGACAAAAACAGCGACGCGTTCACGAACGACCCAGTAATCGGCTGCGAGAAAACCAACGGCGACGCGAGCACGAGTGCCGACAGGAACGCGAACCGGTAGAGATTCATCGTTCCCGTCCCCTGAAACGCTATCGTTTTCGTCCCGTCTTCCGCTCCGACCATTTCATCCTTCATATGTTTCCGATTAAGAATTGACCGTATTCCCCATTCCCTGTTCCGTCACGTCGTAGCCTTGGTATAGGCTGGTTTCCCGTTCCGTATTGTCCGATATGAGTCGTACGTTATGGGTTCCCATAGGGATGAAAGGTATTTCATCCCTATACCAACAAAAAATGACATTCGTTCTTTTTCACTCTTTCCGGATCGCTTCGGTCGAAGACTCCCTCGCAAAGACGGCTCACTGATCCCCGTTATCTGTTGTCAGTCGTAAATATCTATCTCAAATCTCAACGCACATGTAAGCCAAAAAATACGCTTGTCGGCTGAAATCCGAAAATTTCGGCTGCAAACCATTCAAAACTCATCAGGTTACGACAGTAGCCCTCTCTCCTTTTTCATGGTTTTCGCGCGAAATTTTCGAATTTACAGCTCGACATGAGATTTGAGATAGATACTAAAAGTCATTCTACGTCTGTTTCGAATCGGTCAATGTCTTCACCTCGGCCTTGTCGCGCTTCGCGTACTTCGTATGGAGGATCTTTTTCCGCACGGCTTCCGTATTGAAGAACTCGCGATAGATGGCGCGCACCGAGGCGTTCTTGTGCGCGACGCGGAGCGTTCCCGACTTGTCGATCGAATAGAGTCCCGCGGAACGCTTCTTCACGATCTCGGCCGATGTCGGGATCGGCTGACCGCCACCACCGATGCACCCGCCCGGGCACGTCATCACCTCGAGCGCATCGTATTTTTGCGGATCATTTTTCAGCTCCTCAAGAACATTACGTGCATTGTCGAGTCCGCTCACCACGCAGATCCGGATCGTCGTCTCGCCGATGGTCACGATCTTTTCCTTGCGTCCGTCGATACCGCGGATTTCTTGCATGGCATCTTCCGGCAGCTCTTCCTTGGTCATAAGGAAATACGCCGTCCGGAACGCCGATTCGAACACGCCACCCGACGAGCCGTAGATCACGCCGGCACCCGACGGCACGCCGAACGGGTCGTCCGCCGCCTCCGGCTCGAATTTCGAAAGGTCGATGCCCCGTTTACGGAAGAGTCGTGCGAGTTCGCGCGTGGTCAATACCCGGTCGACCGGGAACCGTCCGTCGACCTTCAGTTCCTCGCGCCCCGCCTCGGCCTTCTTGGAAACGCATGGCATGATCGAGACCATTTCTATATCTTCCGGACGCAGACCTGCCTGGTGACTCCAGTATTCCTTCACGATCCCGCCGAGCATGATCTGCGGCGAGCGCGATGAAGCGAGGTTCGGGATGAACTCGGGATAGTAGAATTCGACGAATTTCACCCACGCCGGGCAGCACGACGTCATGGCCGGCAGTGGTCCGCCCTTCCGGATCCGCTCGACGACCTCGGCTGCCTCTTCCATCGTCGTAAAATCCGCGCCCGCAGCCGTGTCGAACACGTGTTTGAATCCGACCTGACGCAACGCCGCGACAAGCTGACCCGTCGCGACCGATCCGGCTTCCATGCCGAATTCCTCGCCGATGCTCGTCCGGATCGACGGTGCGAACTGCACGACGACCGTCTTGCTCCCGTCGGCGAAAATCCGCTCCAGTTCCTCGAATTCCCCCACGCCCTCGATAGCGCCCACCGGACAATGGATGATGCACTGCCCGCAATTGATGCATTCGACCTTGGGATCGTCGGAGAGTTTCAGCTTCCTGGTCGAAGGATCGATGGAGAGATACCCCGTCGGACACACCTCCGCGCAGTTCCCGCATCCGATACATTTCGTCTGATCGAACACGACGGTTCCCGAACGGAGCACCAGGTCGGCCTCCTGTTTCTTCCCGGTCGGCTTCGCCCCATATTCGCGGACCAGCTCGAGCAGATGACACTTCTGCAAAAAGAGACAGTCATCACACTCAAGTACGTGATGTCCGAGGAGTGTCTCGAGGTTCGCTTTGCGCTCAGCGACAAGTTCCGGGGTGACGGTCGTCACGACCATCCCCTCCTCGACACCCGTCGCGCACGCGCGCACCGTTCCCTCGCGACCGGCGACCGACACCACGCACATCCCGCATGTGCCGGACGGTGGCAGGTCCGGATGATTGCACAAAGTCGGTATCGCGATACCCGCTTTTTTTGCCGCCTCAAGCACGGTCACCCCCTCTTCGATCGAAACCGGCCGTCCATCGATGGTAATCGTGATCATAGCGTGAAGGTATGTTCATTTCTTCCATCATTATACCCCGCGCATGACGGAGGGTCAAAAAACGTCCCGGAAATTCCTTTCCGGGACGAACGTATCGTTCGCTTCAGTTTTTCGACATCATGACGGACGGCAATTCCCTCACGACCGTAACCGGATCGCCTTACCCGGGACCAAAAGAAGAGCCGTTCCGCGTCCGCCATATCCAACCGCATACAACCATGCGACGCGGGATACCCGGGCAACGCCTGCTGGTGTAGGAAATATCCCGTATTCGAAAGGTTCAACGAGTACGGCATCGGGGCGTTGTCGTATTTCTTGGAACACTTGTACCGCTGCTTATAGGAAATACGATATTCCCCCGCAGGAGTGGCCCTTCCGATTTTTCCGGATGAGACCGGACCCCAGAAGACGAGTTCGCTGTTTTCGTATGCCCCGAAGTATTGCTTCTCGAGAAACACCCTGATTTCCCGAACGCCCCGGCTGTCGGCAAGCGTTTGGGGAACCGGAACATACCGTTTCGCCTGTCCGATGTCGGTCGGAACCAACACCTTCTTGCCGGTCGGCAGATGCCGGGCGTCGAGACGATTCACCCTCATGAAGATCGCCCGGGAGACGGAATCCCCTTTGCAGATTTTCCAAAGGGTGTCACCTTTCTTGACGATTCTCGGTTCGAAGCCGCCCGGAATCGACTGTTCGGCAAATGCCGGGGATGCGATAAACGCAAGCGAGAGTACTAAAAGTAGGGTTTTCATGGGGACCTGCCTTTTCGTTTTGGTTATTGTGAACGTGCGATTTTCGGGAATCATGCCAAAGAAAAACCGGCCTGTCAAGGCCGGCCGATTTTTCTTCTTTCCGGTATCTCTTTCCCTGTCGGGCTGTCGGGAATCGAACCCGACCTACGTGCACCCCATGCACGCGTACTGCCGATATACTACAGCCCGGAGTCCTGCGTATGCAGGGCGGTGTCCAGCGCATACCGGACGAATCATCTTGTCTCCGACTCCTGACTTTCAACTCAAAGCCTTCTCTTCCTCACAACTCGTGAACACGTTAACCCGTTAACGGAATAATTCCGTTCCACATTACTCAAGTATCCCGTCCAGATTCACATCGTACAGGATCGCTTCCTGCAGATGCCGATAGCTCAGCAGTTCGTTCTCCCGAAACCAGATCGGGATTTCCTTCTCCGCCTCGTCGGGGTTCCCCGACGCGTGGATGAGGTTGCGGATAGAGCGACTGTCCACGTCGGATATCTGATACGAGTCGACCGTGAAGTCCCCGCGGATGGTGCCCACGTCACTCGACATCGGTTCGGTCGAACCGGTGATCTTGCGCACGACACCGGTCGCCCCGTTCCCCTCCCAGACCATGGCCACGACCGGGCCAGAGGAGAGATACGTCGCGTTCGACTTCAGGATGGCAAGACCGTTCTCCCGGAAGGTCGCGAAGGGAGATTTCTCGCCCTTCCTCGCGTATGCCGCAGCCGATTTTTCGCCGACCGCCTCGAGCCACTCCTCACCACCGACCATGTAGTGTTCGGTCGCCATCTCGGGGGTCGGGATAAGCATCTTCGTGGCGACAAGTTTGAGGCCGGTCCGCTCGTACCGGCGGATGATCTCGCCCACGAGCGACCGCTGCACGCCGTCGGGCTTGATCACGACGAGAGTCCGTTCCTTCTTGGGATGTATAGTTTCCGCCATATGTGTTCGAATAATCAGTTTACTGCTGTCATCCCTTTGTAGCATGGATTCGGGAAAAAATCAAACGAACGTAAACCGAAAAAATACTTTCTGAAAAATAAAATCCTGCCAGAAAACCTCCCGGCAGGATAGAAAAAAATCAAATTCCCACATTTCAATGTACGTCCCCCGATTCGGAAACAGTCAACCCGCCACCTGAAAACAAGCCCCGTTCACCACAGGCGTTTTAAGGTATTCGGAGATGCGCTGGGGAGCATCCAATCCGCTGATATAGCAATGGCACCCCGCTTCTTCGAGCATTCTTTTTCCGGATTCCTCCACGGCACCTATTCCGAAAATGGGAATATGAGGATATTTATCCCGAATCTTCTTGATGATTCCAAGGGTATTCAATACGCGATACGGATAGTGGGGAGGCTTTTCTTTCAATGTCTGTACGAAAGACGAAACCGCTACAAGAGACCAGTCGGTTTGCGACTCAAACAATATCAATCCATTTTCCTGAGTAAGCGCGAATTTCAAAACATACAGATGACCAAGATTCTTCGTCCAATAATCATGAATCTCTGCACTCCCTCCGATAAACAGGATATTTTTCATTGGAAAAATGGTTTTGTTAACGAAACGTTCGAAGCTGGACAAGGACAACGTACATCGGTAAAAGAGACCTGTCAAGAAGAATAACGGCACTGTCAACGGGAAAAATCCATGCCATAGTCCTTGAGCTGTCGGGTCCGCCGATCACCACAGTCAAATAAAATACCGACCGTTTCTTTCAACGGTCGGTATATGGATGATCGCTCAACGACAACACAGCGGGACGGCATCCCTTCCGTATATCTTCGCCCCGATAACCTCGACCAAGGATTCCGCGTCAGGATAGGTCTCATATCCGCTGTCGACCAATGCTTGGCGCAAATTTTGATATGCCACGACGGCAAAACACCTCAACAAGACACGACGACGACCGGTCAACGTCCGGATACGATCCAACAACTCACGCGCCATCGCGATACCATCAACGGAGTGGACCATGACGATAAGTATCCGCGTACCATTTCGTTCTCGCAGAAAACGGAACGCCCTCTCGTTACCGATACAACCGGTGCAACGGGTCGCGAAAAAATCCAAACATGTACGATACGGGCCGTTCTCAACCTCACCATCGACATAACTTACGAATAAGGCATGCGGATCATGTTCATTGAGATATGCGGTCCGAAGCTCCGGATCGATACCGGTCTCTTTCAGTTTTCGTTCACTTTCTTCAAACTCTATCCGCAGCTGCTCCGGCGAAATCGTCGCGAGATATTTCCGCACGGCTGTGAGCGCCCGATTCTTATCGATTGTCATACCGCCTCCTTTTTTACGTGAATGATATTGAGGGTTATCTGGTATTCCTCGAAAGCATGCCATGGGAAATCTTCCTCATTCGCTTCTTTTCGCGCTCCCGGATGATTTTCTTCATGAGGTTCAGAGCCTCCTGATGTCCGAGTAAGGATGACAATCTCATACGGACTACGGCATTGCGATGCTTTTGTATATCAAAGGCATTCTTCATTTCGGTATATTTTAAGGTGACAAAATACATTCACGACTGGAAAATAACAGAAGCCTCCGGAAAAGGCAAATCCGGATCACTTGGAAGCGCCCGAGAAGACACATCCGTTCAGCGCCGCCGCACAGCGGTACGCGATATCCCCGGACATATCGGTCCGGCGGATGATGGCGCCCGTCGCCGCGACCCGGGCCAGGGTTTCAGCCGCCGGATGGCCATACGTGTTCTGCCCCACCGAGACGATCGCTTCCCTGGGTTTGACGAGGGAAAGAAATTTTTCGTCCGAGGAATATTTCGACCCGTGGTGGGAAAGCTTGAGGATCTCGGACTCCGGCACGTCCGGTAAAAAGGTCTCCTCGTGCGGCAAGTCGCCGGTCAGAAGGAAGTCCGTCCGTCCATACGAGAAGCGGGTTACCACGCTTCCCTCGTTGGATTCGGTGTTCCCCGGAAGCGGGCTCTCCGGAAAAAGGATCTTGAGCGTCCCTCCTTGGGGCAGCGAGACGGCAAGTCCCTTGTCCGCCTCGATGCGTTCCGGCGGTTCCGTTCCATCGGCAAGCTGGTCCTGGAGGAGCTTGAACACGTCGGATGATGATGTGGCGTTCGTCGCGATGAACGTTTGGACACGATAATTATGAATCAGATCCGGCAAGCCGCCGATATGGTCGGCGTCGGGATGCGTCGCGATGACCGTTTCGATCGTCCGATCCCAGAAGGGCACGTACCGTGACAGTCGCGAGAGCAGGAGCTTGCCACTCCGCCCACCGTCGATCAGGATCTGGTTCCCGCCCTGCGAGATGAGGATCGCGTCGCCTTGTCCCACGTCGAGGAAGACGACCCTGGTCTCGTGCGCGTTCTGCCACGCCCAATAGAAAAAGACTCCGCCGGAAAGCGCAGAAAGGATAAGCGTAACGAACAATGTCCGAAACAGGATCTGCCGCATACCGTTAAACGGAACTCAGCTCCGGGAATGACTGCGAAAAAGTGAAGAGTCGCTAAAGATCGCTTTCTTTCCTTGATATATATTGTACACCTTCCGAAGCGGCGTACCGTGAATCCCAAAACATACCGACGGCATGCGACCGCATATCATCGGTACGGGTCATTCAATCGGATTCCAAGCGACCCCGAAGATCGTCTTCCTCGTTTCTGGCGATAGCCATCCGCCGGTTCTTGTCGATGAACAGGAATACGAGTCCGAGCACGGCGTACCAGACGACCAACGCGACCCACCCGAACTCCGCTTGGATCATCGCGGAGCGTGACAGTCCGGCCATGTATTCCGTACCGAGAATGATTGGACGGATTGCCGCATATGCCGGGAACGAAAGCAGGTTCCCAAACCAGGGCGAGACCATGCCAGCCACCCCGACGAGCGCCGAAAAGAGCATCGAGAACGGCACGATCGGCAAGATGACGGCATTCGCGAGGAAGGATACCGGTGAGAAGGTCCCGAAGTTCGCGAAGATGACCGGCATGACGAACAGGTTCGCCGAGAACGTCAAGAGCGCCGCCTCGACCAGGAATCCGCCATATCGTATCCGTTTTACGATCCGTCCGATAAGGGGCGACGAAAGCGCGATACCAGCCGTAGCCGCGAAGGAGAGAAGGAACCCGATATCATGCCGCAAAAGGAGCGGGTTAAGCACGAGCATCACCGACGCGACGAACACGATGGCCCAGACCGAGGCATACCGACGCCCGAACCATCCGGCCGACACTAGGACGGACGACATTCCGAACGCACGGACTGCGGATGCCGGCGCGCCGGACAGGACCACGAACGCAGCCGCGGCGAAAAGCGAGAAAACGGCGGCTCGTGGTCGCGCGAGGAAACAGAGTATGCCGAGCAGCAGAAAGCATTCGGCGATGATCGAGATATTGTATCCGGACACCGCGACGATATGCGAGAGCCCCGCGGATCGAAAGTCCGCAACGACCGCATCCGGAAGTTGCCGGCTTCCGCCGATGACGAGCCCCTTGGCCAGTCCCGCCTCCGGCTCCGGAAGCGCCCGCGACAACGCCTCCTCGAACCTTGCCCGGAATCCGAAAATGGCGCGACCGAACGGATACCGAGACCCCATTTTCTCCCACGACGCGACCCGGCATTTATAGGAGATCCCGTCCTTCGCGTAGTACGGGCGCCAGGCCACGTCCGGGACCGTAAGTACGCACGACAGCGTCCCAGTGTCCCCGTACGAGACACCGGAACGGATCGAGAACGTTCCCGCGACGAGCTCGCGGGGACAGAACGTTCCTTCCGTGCACGAGTCGAACCGGAATACCGCCGCCGTACCCGTATCGTCGGTTTCCGGATTCCGGACGATCGTCACCGCTCCGGATACCGGTCCGGCCGGACGGTCACGATTCCATAACGATTCCTCACGGGCGGAGAAAAAATATCCCGAAGCGAATGCGAGGCAGCAGAGCAAAACCGTCGCCCCCTTCCGGTTCGGCCAGACCGCGACGAGCGCGATGCCGAAAGCGGCCACGCAAAGTGAAAAAGACGGCGACCATGCGGGAAAGAGCGACCCGAGAAAGACTCCCGGAATCACGAACGGGAATGAACGTCGGATCGGCGAAGCGAAATCCATTTTCAGTCGACAGATAGCGGATAACAGTCGGCAATGAGCACACGGGAACCCGATTGTTCCCCGTTTCCCATTGACCGTTGATTGTTGATTGTTGATTGTTCCCTACTCGTTATTCCAGGTTTTCGATCGCCTTCTTGAAACTCTTCACCGAACCAAAAGATTTGTAGACGCTCACGAAACGGAGGTAGGCGACCTCGTCCACGGCACGAAGCTTCTCGAGCACGAGATTGCCGATCTCTTTGCTCGCCACTTCGGGCTCCCGTCTCGCATGCAGTTCGTATTCGATCTCCTCGAGGATCTTCTCGGCCTTTTCTTCAGAACCGGGTCGTTTCTCGAGCGCGCGCCGAAGCCCGGACTCGATCTTCTTCCGATCATACCCTTCCCTCCGGCCATCCTTCTTTACGACCGAAATACCCATCGTTTCGGCCTCCTCGTACGTACTGAAGCGGCCCGAGCATTTTTCACACTCGCGCCTCCGCCTGATCGCGCGACCTTCCTTCGTCTCGCGCGAATCGACGACCTTGGTATCCTCATGACCGCAAAACGGGCAACGCATAGGTATCGGACATCAAAAACCCGGGAGTCGGTTTAAAATCTCATGTCGTTATACAATCTGAAAATTTCGTTCGAGCGCCAACCAAAGGTCGGTCACCCTCTCTAGTGAAAAGCCCTGAACGTGAAGTGACGGGTATCCGAAAGAGATGAGAATCCCGTTGCCGTAACCCGACGAAATGTGAAGGGTTCGCAACCGAAATTTTCGGACTTCAGCCGACAAGCGGATTTTTTTCTTCACACAGGTGGCGAGAGTTTAAACGGACTCCGCCATCAATATACCACGTTTCGGGGAAAAGAAAAGGAGGACGAATCGTCCTCCTTTCATACGGGGGAACTCTTTGTATTATTTCTTCATCTTTCGGCGGATGAAGGCCGGGATCTCTAGATCGTCGCCTTCATCGGCGAAATCCTTCGGCTCGCTCCGGAGCGACGCGGGCGCCGGTTGGATCTTTTCCTCAATGATCATCGCGGGGCTTTCCACCATACGCCGTGTGCTTTCGAATGCGGAACGGGAGAAAACATCTTCCTCTTCCTCGGGCAGTGTGGCCGGTTTCGGCTCGACGGTCGCGCGCGAGACGGGCGTGGAAACGGGAGCGGAAGCGACGCGGGAGACAAATCCGACCGGATTGCGTTCCTTGGTTCGGCCGGCATCGAATCCGGTCGCGACAACCGTGATCTGAATCTCGCCCTTGTGCACCTGGTCGTCCACGACGGCGCCGAAGATGACCTTCGCGTTCGGATCGATGCTTTCCGTGATGATGTTCGCCGCTTCGTTGATCTCGAGCATGCCGAGATCGGCGGATCCGGAGATATTGATGAGGACGCCCTTCGCGCCGTCGATGGAGAGTTCGAGAAGCGGGCTGTTGATGGCCGCGCGGGCCGCCTCCTCGGCGCGGTTCTCTCCCGAAGCGATGCCGATACCCATGAGCGCGGAGCCACTGTCCTCCATGATGGTCCGGACATCCGCGAAGTCGACGTTCACGATACCCGGCTTCGTGATAAGGTCCGAGATGCCTTGCACGCCCTGACGGAGCACGTCATCGACGATACGGAACGCGTTGATGAGCGAGGTTTTCTTGTCGATGATGGACAGGAGCTTGTCGTTCGGGACGGTGATGAGCGAATCCACGCGGTCACGGAGATTCGAGAGCGCCTCCTCGCCGATGGCGCGCCGCTGCGCCCCCTCGAACGTGAACGGTTTGGTCACGATGCCGATGGTGAGCGCGCCGAGCTCCTTTGCCGTCTCGGCGACGATCGGTGCCGCGCCGGAACCGGTCCCGCCGCCGAGTCCGCACGCGACGAACACCATGTCCGCGCCCTTGAGGACTTCCTGGATCTCGTCGCGGTTCTCCTCGGCCGCCTGCCGACCGATTTCCGGATTCATACCCGCGCCGAGCCCCTTCGTCAGATTCTTGCCGATATGGACTTTCTCCGCCGCTTTGGAATTGTGGAGCGCCTGCGCATCGGTATTGATGACCACGAACTCGACCCCCTTGATCTTGGAATCGATCATGCGCGAGACCGCGTTTCCACCGGCCCCACCGACGCCGACGACCTTGATTTTCGCGAATGTCTCGATGTCAGGTTTGATTTCGGCCATACGGAAAGGATGCTAAAAGGATGATCGAAGTGTTTTGACCGCCTTTTGTTTTCGAAGTCCTACTTTAGCACGCGGAAAAAGCGTGTGTCAAGCCGGTTTTCCCGTTTTTTTTGCCTTTTACGGCCGTTTTCAGTCCAACGGAAGAAACTTCCGGAGCAAGTCCTTCAGTTTCTTTCCCGAGGAAATCGCCCACTCTGGAACGACCCGTTTCGCGCCGTCCGCCAGAAATCCGATTCCGGAAACGTTCCCGCGTGTCCGTCCGCGTTCCCGCGCAAGCAGCACGAGTCCGACGGCGGTCGCGAAATCGGGACTGTCCACCGAGTCGAGAATGCCACCCTGCGGTTTCGGATAGCCGACATGCGACGGGAGACGGAGCACGTTCTTGGCAAGCTCGACCGCTCCCGGCAAAAGCGCGCCTCCACCCGTGAAAACCGCGCCGGCCGGCAGCATCCCCTCGCGTCCGCACTTCGCGAGCTCGGCGTTCGCCAACCGGAGTATCTCGTCCATACGCGCCTCGACGATCTCGGCGACATGGTGTCGCGAGACCGATTCCGTCTCGTGCGAATCGAACCGGGACAGGTCCACTTCCTCGCGCTTGCCGACCGTCTCCGGCAACGCTGTCCCGTACTGGAGCTTCACCTGCTCCGCCGTATCGATGGAAACCCTGAGGCCGATCGCGATATCGTTGGTGACATGCGCCCCGCCGACCGGCAATGTCGCGAGATGGACAAGCTCCCCCTCCTCATACACCGTGATCGATGTCGTGCTTCCGCCGACATTCACCAAGACGACGCCGAGTTCCTTCTGTTTCGGATTCAGGATCGCCTCGGCGGCGGCAAGCGGTTCGACCGCGAAAAAATCGGGACGGATGCCGACCTGGTCGAGTATCCGACCAAGACCCTTCATCTGGTTCATGCTCGTACCGACGACGAACGCCTCGGCCTCGAGCCGGACGCCACGCATACCGATGGGATCCTTGATATCCTTCTGGTCGTCGAGCCGATAGCTCTTGGGAATCACGTGCAACACCTCGCGGTTCGAAGGCAACATGACGCGCGCCTCGACTTCGGCCATGGCGCGCTCGACATCCTCTTCAGCCACCTCGCCGTCGGGCCGACTGACCGCGATGACCCCGAGCGTCTTCTGACAGAAGACGTCCGTCCCGGAAACACCGACGCCGACCACGTTCGCGGTGACGCCCGCCATCCGTTCCGCATGAGACACGGCCTTCGCTACGGCACCTGCCACGGCGGACGCGTCGACGACGGTCCCCCGCCGCATGCCTTCCGAAGGCATCGAGACGGCACCGAGCACGCGGAGCGATTCCTCGCCCGCGACTTCTTGCGCCATGACCGCCCGTACCTGCGACGATCCGATATCGATTCCGAGATAATTTACCGTTTTCGACATACGGACAAACGGAGAATTCCTTCCCCCATGAATGCTCCCTGCTTATACGTGCCAGTATACCCCGAAAACGGAAAGAAGACAAAACAGGGAATCGAAAAGTTGAACGTGAAAATCTGAAAGTCGGAAGCCGTCCGTTTTTGCGAATCGCATCCATTTTGTCTTTGCGAGGAGTCCTCGATGAAGCGATCCGGGATTTCAAGTCATGGACCGCCACGGGCGAATACGCCCTCGCGGAGACGGACAAAGGGGACCGGCAAAAATAGTCGCCCTTCGCGAAGAACCGGGCAGACTCCGAGAAAGGCTACTCCCTTCCCGTTGTCTGTCACTTCGAAAAAAACGGGATGATATGCGGCACGAAGATGACGAGTCCGACGAATGCGGCGGCGACGGACGCGATTAGCACCGCGCCGGCCGTCAGATCCTTGATGACCCGCACGCTCTCGTGATACTGCGGGCTCAGCACGTCCATCAGGCGTTCGAAGCAGGTATTCACGATCTCGAGTGGCAGAATCACGCCGATCGTCAGGAAGACGACGGCACGCTCCGTGACCGACAGCGGGAGAACGAATGAGAGGATGATCGACGCCACTCCCAACACGGACTCGATGCGAAGATTCCGTTCCGTCGAGAACGCGCTCCGGATGCCGTCCGTCGCATGCCGGAAGCTTTTCGCGAATCTGATCATAAAAAAATCCGTTAGTATGTCTCCCTGAGATTCTACAACGGATACGTCTCACTGCCAACCGACCGGTTTTCATGCTTCATGCCGAAAAGAGTTTTTCCGTCACCTCGTCTTGGATGCGGAACATCTCTTCGCCATGGTCGAACCCGAGCAGGTGCAATATGCCGTGGGCGACGACGAAGATGAACTCCTTCGAAAACGGGACGCCGTCGCCTTCGGCCGCACGTCGCACGAAGTCGGGCGAGATCACGAGGTCGCCGAGAAAGACGTTCCCATCCTCATCGGGATGGATCGCCGTGCCTTCGTGCTCCGAAAATGAAAGCACATCGGTCGGCGCGTCCTTGTCCCGGTACGTCCGGTTGAGCGTGGCGATCTCATCATCCCGTACGAGCGCGATGCCGACGGACAGTTTTTTGCAGGTGCAAAGAGACGGCATCCCGGATCGGGACACCGTCTCTTTCACGATTGCGCCGAAAAAATCGTCTTCGAATCCGCACTCCGCGTTCCTCACGATGTCGAGTTCCGTTTCCATGCGACTAGGAAAGCGCTTCCTCGACCAGGCGCTTCACCGCGTTGCCATCGGCCCGGCCGGCGACCTTTTTCGCGGTCGCTCCCATGAGCTTCCCGAAATCCGCCTTCGTCGACGCGCCGGTCTCGGTCTTGGCCTCCGCAATAAGCGTTCGGATCTCGTCGTCCGGAAGATTCGCCGGCAGATACGCACCGATAAGAACGAGCTCGGCTTCCTCGTGCTCCGCGAGGTCAGGACGTCCGCCCGCGCGGAAGCTCTCCACGCTTTCGCGACGCTGCTTCGCGAGTCGTCGCAGTACGGAGACCGACTCCGTATCGGAAAGTTCGGTGACCGGCTTCCGCAACTCAATCGCCTCGTTCTTGAGTGCGCTTCCGACCATACGGAGCACGTCGCGCTTCGCGACATCCCCCGCCTTCATGGCGTCCTTGAGATTGGCCTGCATCGTTTCGTAAAGGGTCATAGCGGACGGTTTAACGGTTCATTTTCTTCTTGATCTCGCGAAGCGACTCTTCGTCGAACTTCCCGAACTTCTTCAGACGACCGATCTCCTTGCGGATCTTCGTCTTGTAGAGGGCCTCATTGCGACGTTCCGTCTTGCTTTTCTCGTCGCGACGGAACCGGAGTTTGCGTGCGCGCTGGAGCGTTCCGCTCTGCTGGACGCGACGCGAAAACCGCCGGATCATGCTCTCCGGTGTCTCTTTCTCTTTCTTGCGTACCTGTATCATGTATACCGACCTCCTTTCCTAGTGGTTTCGATGGAAACACCGAATCGTCTCAGCCCCTTCGGGCGTCTCATTCATTTCGCGGGACGAATCCCTTCCGAGAGCCTGGCTCCGCCGATCAGATGCAGGTGGATATGCGGTATTTCCTGCCCGCCATCATGCCCCACCCGAAAAAGCAGTTTATACCCTTTCGCAGAAATGTTCAAGTCCCGGGCAATATCGCGTGCCGCGAGGATCATCCTGCCGGCAAGCCCCGCGTCATCGTCGGTCAGGTCATCGATCGTCGCGATCCGGCGCTTCGGGATAATGAGCACGTGCACCGGGGCGAGCGGATGGATATCGCGGAACGCGATGATCTCATCCGTCTCGAACACGATGTCCGCCGGTATCTCACGCCCGATGATTTTGTCGAAAACGGTCCCTTCCATACCGGGAAAGATACTTACTGATCGAACTTCGGCGCCGGATGCGAGAGCGACGCGTTCGTCTTGAGGATTTTCTTGACGGCATCCACGAGCTTCTCCTGCGTGACGGTCTCCTGTGTCCCGGACACCATATCCTTCACGATGGCGGTCCCGTCGATTGCCTCCTTCTGCCCGAGGATGATCGTCACCTCGACACCGAGACGCGACGCGACCCGCATCTGTGCCTTCAGGCTTCCGCGACCGAAGCTCTCCGAGGCCAGGACGCCGTGCTTCTCGAGCTCCGCGAACATCCGGAGACTCTTCTTCTTCGCGAGGTCGCCGAGCTGCGCGAGGAACACGCGTGGCTTCGGGAACTCGTACGGGCGCACCTGGGTCCGCTTCATCTCGAGCACGATCCGGTCGAGGCCGAGGCCGAACCCGATGGCCGGCGTCGGCTCACTGCCGAGCTCCTGCAACAGATTGTCATACCGACCGCCACCACCGAGCGCGTATTTCTTCCCTTCGCGGTCGGTCGACCAGATTTCGAACACGGTCCGCGTATAATAGTCGAGACCGCGGACAAGGCGCGGGTTGATGGAATACGGTAGCTCGAGCTCATCGAGGTATTCGAGGAGCGACTTGAAGTGGGCCCGACTCTCGTCGTCGAGGAAGTCGAGCGCCTGCGGGGCCTGCGAGGTCAACTGCACGCACTTGTCCTCCTTACAGTCGAGGATACGCATCGGGTTCGTCGTGAGCCGTTCTCGGCATGACTGGCACAGCTTATGCTTCTGCGACTCGAGGAACCGGACCAGCATCTTCTCGTACCGCTTACGCGACTCGGGCGTGCCGATCGAGTTCACCTGGAACTCGATATCCTTGAGTCCAAGCTCGCGCACCACCCGATAGGCGATCTGAATGACCTGCGCGTCGAGGATCGGGTCGGCTTCGCCGAACACGTCGAAGTTGCCCTGCCAGAGTTCGCGGTACCGCCCTTCCTGCGGCCGATCATACCGGAATACCGGCCCGATGGAAAACAGGCGGATCGGCTTCGGCAACACGTTCATTCCGTGCTGGATATAGGCGCGCGCGATCCCGGCGGTGAACTCCGGCCGCAATGCCACCCGGTCCCCGCCACGCGTCTGAAACGAATAGATCTCCTTGTCGATGATATCGGTCCCCTCCTTGATCGAACGCACGAACAGGTGCAGGTATTCGACCGTCGGCGTATCGATCCGGTTGAAGCCGTATTCCTGCGCGGCCGACGACAGGCTCCGGCGTACACGCTCCCAATACGGCTGCTCGTCGGGCAAGATGTCGCGCATCCCGCGAAGTGACTGCATGAGGAGCTCGTTTTCAGAAACGAGCGGTTCGGGCGCCGTCTTCTTCGTTGTCTTCGGGGCCGGCTTCTTCGCCGCCGGCGGGGAATTCTTCGCGGAAACAGTCTTCTTCGGAGTCATAGGCGGATCGCTTAGGATGACATTAGTACGGGAAACCGGGATTATCGGTACCACTCGGCGCGCGACAACGGCCATGCACGGAAGAGTACCCGGCCGACGATCAGCCCCTTGTCGACCGCGCCGAACACGCGTGAGTCGAGGCTGTTCATACGGTTGTCTCCTAAGACGAGGTACTGGTCCGGACCGAGCGTGATCGGTTTCATATCGGTCGTCACAACCGACGGCGCCAGGTACGCGGACTCGTCGAGCACGTATCCGTCCGGATGCGTCCCGTTGACGATGAAGATCTTCGAGCGCTCGATCCGGACGGTCTCGCCCGGCAGACCGATGACGCGCTTGATGAGATAGAGGTCCGGCTTTTGCGGGGATCGGAACACGATCGGTTCCTGTCGCGGCAAGGCGGAAAACGGCGACACCGTGAACATCGGACCGCCGGGAAGTCCGACGTCGGTGCGTTTGAACCCGAACTCGTTGACCACAAGGTACTCGCCGTTCTCGAAGTTCGGCTCCATGCTCGAACCCTGGACGAAGAACGGCTGGAAGAGAAAGCCGCGTACTGGTATGATGATAAGGGCGGCAAGCACGAACACCTTCACCATCTCGAGAAAGAACTGTCCGGCCGAGAGTTCCCCTTCGGTCTCGGTTTCCGGACGGGTATCGCGTTCCGGGGATCCGGACCGCTCTGGTTTCGTCGCCATACGATGGAAATTCAGGAGGGGCAAGCCCTTATGGATAAGAAGGAAACGATGTCATGATATCACGTTTTCAGCATACAATCAAGCCTCGGAAAAAAGTGAAAAAAGACTATGTTTAAGGGGAAAATGCAAAAAAAATACCTGGCGATCGTGGCCGTCTCGATTCCCGTGATTATCTTTCTTTCCCTCGGATGGAGTCTCTTCCGGACCGCGGAAAAGATCCATGTCGATAACGCTTCCGGCGGAGTCTTCGGGAATCTTGCTTCCGTACTCCCGGGAGGAGTTCGGGAGCCACTCAAAGGAGAAGAAGCGGGACGGGTGAATATCCTTCTCCTCGGCCGGGCCGGGAAGAGCTATCCAGGGCAGAACCTGACCGACACCATCATGCTCGCCAGCATCGACGTGCGCGAACACAAGGCGGCATTCCTCTCCATCCCGCGGGACCTCTTCGTCCCGATTCCCGGCACGAACCTTTCCACCAAGATCAACTCGCTCTACCAATATGGACTGTCCCAGGGACACGATGCCGACCTTCTTGTCCGCGCGGTAGAAGACATCACGGGACAGACCGTCCCCTATTACGTCGCGCTCGACTTCGACGGCTTCGAGAAGGTGATCGACGACGTCGGTGGCATCAGTGTCGATTCCGAACGGGACATCCTCGATACGCGTTATCCCGGCAAGAACTACAGCTACGAGACCTTCCGGCTGTCCGCCGGCTGGCACACGCTCGACGGCGCGACCGCGCTCAAGTACGCCCGCGAACGACATGACGATCCGGAAGGGGACTTCGGCCGGGCGAAGCGTCAGCAGGAAATCATCAAGGCATTCCAGGAAAAGGCGCTCTCGATCCGGACCTACCTCGACCCATTCACCGCGAACCGGCTCCTTGGCACGCTCGGCGACAGCGTCCGGACGAACCTCACGATGAGCCAGATCGCGAGCCTGATCGGGCTCGGCAAGACGACCGACCTGCGCAACGCGTCCACGGCCGTCGTCGACGCCTGGCGGAAAGAAAGTCTGCTCCGCGTCTCACATATCGATATGGGTGGCGTTCAGGCGTTCATCCTCGTCCAGCGGACCGGGACTTGGAACGAGGTGCGCGACTTTGCCACTCACATTTTCGACAAGGCCGAACTCGACCGGAAACAAGGCGAGATGAAAAACGAGTCCGCGACCGTCCTTGTCCTCTCCCGTCCCGAAGACGCCACTGTCGCGAACCGTCTTTCAACGGCCCTCGGCGACGCGATTCCCGCCAAGGATATTCGTGTCGTGTCGGATGCCACGCTCGTCCGTCCGGACAAGAGTCGAATCGTCGACCGGACGAACCTTGGCAAACCCTTCACGTTCGATTCGCTCCTCGGCGATTTCTCGTTGGAAAAACGGACTGATACCCCGACGCTCCCCGCTTCCGGGAAAGACGCCGACTTCGTCATCATCGTCGGGAACGACCTGAAAAGCCATCCCCTCCCCGAAACATCGCTCGGTAGCGACACGTCGACGAACGCATCGGCCGAGGATTCCTTCTCGGGATACTTCACGCCGCAGGCACAGTGATCGGACAACGGCGAACGGAAAACGGATAACGGGGAAACACGATCGACGTGCGGGAAAACAGCGTATCGACTGACGAAATTTGACTCTGGAAACGATAATGATGGTATGATGTGCCTGTAACGGATCACGTTTATGAAACTCATCGTCGGACTCGGCAATCCCGGAAAGGAATATGGAAAGACCCGCCACAATGCCGGGTTTCTTTTCCTCGATTTTCTTGCGGAATCGTGGAACTTCGAACCGTTCAGTCCGACACCGAAATGGAAAGGGTGGGTCTCGGCCGGTATGCATGACGGGGAAAAAGCCACGTTGCTCAAACCCGAAACGTTCATGAACCGTTCCGGCGAGTCGGTGTCGACCCTCATGTCGTTTTTCAAACTCACTCCGTCGGATATAATCGTCATCCACGACGACCTCGACATCGCCGCAGGCTCGTACAAGGTCGGAACCGGTTTCGGCGCGGCCGGACACAACGGCGTGTCCGACCTCATCGAAAAGCTCGGCACCAAGGATTTCACGCGCGTCCGCATTGGCATCGGCCGCCCGCCCGAAAACATCCCCGCCGAGAGTTTCGTCCTTGCGCCGTTTACGGAGGAGGAGCTCGCCACACTGGAAAAAACGTTCGCTGAAATCGAAAAGGACGCGTTCTGAACATACGGATACGAAGAAAGGAGAGGCTATTCGGTCTCTCCTTTTCCGTTCATCGCTTCAGCGATGGCGGATAACATTCCGACAGCAACTTTTCAAGCCGAGTGAGAAACGCCCGCGGTTTGAACACATACCGCTTCATGCCGACGGTCATGTGTTCGACAACGGACACCTCACCGCTTTGTTTTCCCAGAAACCAGATTTCCAACGCCGGCTCTTCGGATGATTCGACCGCATACCTGATGATATCGATCGCCCGACTCCCTTGCGTACCGCGTGCCGACCGTATCGCCCTACCTATCTCATCCTCGATCGTTTTTTTCACGCGCATCTCGTCCTCAAGAAGGAACCGGGATCTGCAGAACATTTCAAGGCCATCCATTTCCGGACAATATCCCATCATGGCCGAGGTCACTTTCGCGTTCATATCGAGAATGACGTTCTCGATATTCGGAATCACGACCCGACACGTATCACTCCCGTCCTCATTGCGAAGAAAAAGGATGTCATGCGTCTTGGCGACGTCCGGCGTCTTCCTTCCGGAAAAATGGCCTGACACGCCCGATGGAGAGGAAAGGAAGCCACCTCCTTCGAGACTGCCGTGAAACGAGCCCTTCGTGTCGGAAGCGAAACGCGATTCCACTCTGAACGGATACCAGGGTCCGGTCAGGCCGTCGTCTTCGAACGTGAACATGATTTCCGGCTCCGCGATCAATAGACTTCTTTCAAAAGTAGATTTTCCAAAGAAAAAATGTTTTATCCAGGCTTTCTTTGTGGGACTTTTGAAAGAGATCTAATGTCCGCACTTTTTCCAGGACTTGCTCGGCCTTCCCCGCGAAAAAAGCCTCTACCGTCTCGGACCTCCTGTAAATGATGCCGCCGTGATTCACTCCTTCCCTTCGTTGCAACCATTTCAGCATGTCACCCCCCGTTATTTAAGTTTTGAAAGATTCCGTTTCGTATATCGAAGACGGAAAACGACGGCAGGTGTCAAGCTCCTGTCGTGACCCTATAGGGCCCCGTGCGGATACGGACACGGGGCATGTTTTCGACTTCGTTCCCTAAAATCCTGGTCACGTCGTTCGCGAAGGGCGTGACTGGATTGCTTCGTCGAGGACTCCTCGCAAAGACGGAATTAGGTGGGATTCCGAAATGACGGGATAGGACGAAGTCGCAAAGACGGAGCGAGTAGGGTTCGCGAAACGAAGCGGATTCGTCCTCCTTATCCGTCTTTGCGAGGGTGAGTCTTCGAGCGTGGCAATCCATGTCCTTTTCCTTGCCCTCTTTTGTCCGTCTTTGCGAGGGTGAGTCTTCGAGCGTGGCAATCCAGGTCCATGACGGAAAATCCGAGCCTTAAATCCTGGATTGCTTCGTCGAGGACTCCTCGCAAAGACGGAGTGGAGCGGGTTCTGGAATGACGAAATAGGACGGAATCGCAAAAAAAGAAGGTCTGTTTGAACCGTATTCCGTCGAAAAAAGGAAGTCTTTTTTGATTTTTCTTTCCAGCAAACCGTTTTCATGCTATACTAAAGTAGTATTTGGCTATATAAAGCTAAAATAAACCGTAAGACAGACCCTATGTCGCAAAAGAAGATCGCGGAGCTGTTCGATTTCACGGGAAAGACGGTCGTGGTAACCGGAGGCGCCAACGGTATCGGGTACGGCATCGCGAAACGTTTCGCGGAGGCGGGCGCAAACGTGGTCATCTCGGATATCAACGAGGAAGCAGGTGCCTCCAAGGCCGAATCGCTCGGAACTGAATTCGGCGGTAAGACCCTTTTCGTAAAGACCGATGTCTCGTCGGAAGAAGACGTGAAGGCGCTCGTCGCAAAGACGCGCGAGACCTTCGGCAGCCTCGATGTCATGATAAACAACGCGGGCATCTTCCCTACTTCGACAGTCCTCGATATGGAGGTCGGCTTTTGGGACAAGGTACAGGCGGTGAACGGCCGCGGCGTATTCCTCGGCTGCCGCGAGGCCGCCAAGGCGATGATCGAACAAGGAAGCGGGACCATCATCAACGTCGCCTCGATCGACGCCCTGCATCCGAGCATGGTCGGACTCGCGGCCTATGACAATTCCAAGCACGGTGTCTGGGGATTCACCAAGAACCTCGCGCTCGAGCTCGCCCCGCACAAGATCCGCGTGAACGCGATTGCTCCAGGGGGCGTATCAACCGAAGGTGTCGCGGCCATGAGCTCCGGAGCTCCAGCCATGACGGACGAGCAGATGAAGGCGTTCCTCTCCGCAATCCCGATGGGACGCTATGCCGAGCCCGACGAGATGGCGACCGTCGCCCTCTTCCTCGCGAGCGATGCGGCCAGCTACCTGACCGGCTCGATGATCGTCGCCGACGGTGGCTCGCTCATCGCGTAAAGAAACGGACTGAAAGGACACGAACCCGCCACGTACCATACGGGGCGGTTTTCGATTCGTCGATTGACCGTTGGTTTTCGGCATGATATCGTTTCTTGAAGTATTAGTATTCTCTTGTCAACATATGAGCCCCAAATGAATTGGCCGGCTGAAATCTATTTTGTAAAGGATTGGAACAATTTCGACTT
>Ga0118677_10001535_pt1 | contig 48707 bp, 34 predicted proteins | sample AliMusrvi5mmetaG_FD_86154 | JGI IMG/M metagenome (GOLD analysis project Ga0118677, IMG submission 86154) | reverse complement strand
ATGCGGCCGGGCTCGGCTTGCTCGCCGGAATCCTCTGCGGCATGCGCTTCGATGAAACCACCGGCACCTTCATCGGATTTTCCGCCCGGCAGCGGCTTTTGTTGTTAGACAAACTGTCGTCGGAGCGTGCCGCCAGTCTGGTTTCCGGGCTGGACTTTGCCACCACCCTGGCGGGTCTCAAGACCGCCGGCACTCGCGAGGCACCGGCCGCGTCGCTGCTGCCACTGTGGGATCGCCTGGCCCGCTCCGACCGCTCCGCCGAGGCGTGGCCCCGCTTGTTGGAACTCGCCCAGCCGCTGGCCGACACCCGCTGGCACCAGGATCTAACCGAGGCGACCGCGCTGCGTGCCGACACCCGGCCGCGCGACCAAGCCGTCGCGGCCGACGACCCTTCGCCATGGCTTGCCCAAATCCGCATCCGGGATGCCTTCGCCAAGCGCGACGAGGCGGCCATCCTCAAGGAAATCGATGCCGCCGGAGGCAGCGGACCGGCGGCGGCAACCGCGTTCGCGCTCGCGCTGGATTCCAACACCCCGGAGTGGATCGATGCCTGCCTCAAGGCCGCCACCGATCTGCCGCCGCTGCTGCGCTTGTTAGGCGAGTCGCGAGTCGCCTGGCTGCAGCAGCGCATGGCCGAAGCCATCTCGCCTTGGCCGGATGAATTCCCCGATTTCGAACGAATCCGTCTAACCGAAGATTGGGACGGCTGGGAGCAGGAGGATTTTGCCCCCCGCTATGCCGCCCACCTTGACGTCATCCGCAAGGAACTCGCCGGTTTCGAGATCGCGGCGGATGCCACCCCCGCGGCACGCGCGGCGCTTGCGGCCCGCCTGCTGGACCCCGCCACCCGCGGCATTATCGGCCGCCGGCGGCTGGCCGACGACTGCCTCAAGGCGGCGCTCGCGCTGGCGGTCTTCCCGGAAAACTCAGCCGCCACCTTCCAGCTCGCCAACCACGCCCGTTCTCTCGGCGCCCAAGCCGAGCCATGCCTGCGTGCCGAAGCCCTCGCGCTAACCCGCCTCGGCGATTACAAAAACGCCCACCCGCGCTGGGTCACCTTGCTCACCGAGCATCCCGTGGCCACCCATCTGTCCGGCGATTACGCCGAAGCCGCCTACACCGCTTTTGAAAATGGCGACCCGAACCAGGCGATGGAGATTCTAACCACTGGCATCAGCCGGTTTCCCGACGACTCCAACTTCGCGCTGCGCGCCGGCTGGATCGCGCTTCTAACAGAAAATGGCGGGCGGGCCTATCAATTCCTGCTGGCGGGCCTCCGCGTCGGCTATCCCGACGACAAGCTCGAGAACGCCACGCTGCTGCTGGCCGTGGCCGCCGCCCAGGCGGGTTTTCCCGAGGATGCCGCCGCCCACTATCAAAACCTCCTCGGAATCGCCCCGGTCTGGGCGGAAACCAAGACCATCGACGCCCTCGACTGGCCCGAGGAACTCAAGGCGAGCCTGCTGGAACTCGCCCAATGAGACAGAAACACGGCGGTCTATCTGGGGCCGCCGAAACCGGGCTTGTCGAGACGGATGAGCCGTGAGAAATCCGGCGAGGCGCCGGCGGCCTGCGCGGCGGGATTGATCAGCGCGCGCCTCTTCAGCTCGGCAAACGTCAATCCATCGGTGACAAGCAGCCCCTTTTCGAAAAACATTTCGTCCATTTTGCCGTTGGCGAGCATGCGCCAGTCGAACGGGGCACGCTCGGCCGCGGCATGCTGGCTGCGAATGGCGGTGGTGCAGTTGGTGGTCAGCGCGTTGTACCAGCGCGGGTGGTCGCGCATCGCATTGATCGTGTGCACATATTCCATGAAGCGCTCGCGGGCGGCAGCCGGGGTCACCGTGCTGCGGTACAGATAGATATCCTCACCTTTCCGGAAGTTGGTGCGAACCCCCAACACGTCGCGTTCATCCGCGGCGAGGTAGATCAGCTCATATTGGCGATAGAAGCCGCCGATGGCCGAGTATTCCTCGCCGACTTGCTTGCGGGTCTCAATGGACATGGCGAGCGGCGGGCCGTCGGCAAACTGGAAACTCAGGATCGGATGGGCCATCCACGGCGATCCCCAGTAGCAGATGGCGATATGGATGCCGGTGAGTTGTGAGAGGTGTACGGCGCGGGTCTCCCAGCGCGGAGTGTAGTCGGTTTCCGTGCGGTAGTGGCAGTTGCGGACGTTGTGCAGAGTGACCGTATCGCCGTTGACTTCGGCCCACGCCGCCTCGGCGACGTCGGGCTGCCAGTTGCGGTGGTTGCTGGGACGCAGGCTGAGCCACCATGCCAGCACGAGCAGCAGCGCCACCGCCACGCCGGCTTTGGCCCGCTTGCGGGGACGCACCAGAATGAGGGCCGCCGTTGCCCCCGCAATGAAGAGCATGGCCACCGGATGCCGCCAACCGGCGAGCGGAAAATCAAACCAAAGTGCGCCGAACGCCCAGACCAGCGCCGCGACTAACAAAAACCAGCCGAGACAGAGCCATGACAGGGTGAGAATGGAACGAACCAAGGACATCGTAATTGATAGGTTTGGGTTGACGAAGTGGCGATCAGGTTGGTGAGTCCCGGCGGGCCGACCCAGCTTACCAGAAATTTCGCCGCCTTGCAATTGGACTTTGGTGCACAACGGTGCCGAGGGTGACAAGCGTGGACCGGTGGTGTTATGGAGTCCGCGGACATACGGTTCTGACGCGGAATCGGGGTGGCGGTGCGGATTGCTATTTGACGTGCGGCACGCGGCAGGCCATACCTATCCGCGATGTCAGCGCCCAAGCACGTGCTTTTTGTCTGCACCGGAAACACCTGCCGCAGTCCGTTGGCGGAAGGGTTGTTCCGCAAGGCGGTGAACCGGCGTGGCGATTACCAAGTGAGTTCTGCCGGAATGTCCGCCTCTCCCGGCGCATCGGCCGGCCGGGATACCCTCGCCGTACTCAAGAAACGCGGGGTTCGCCTGGAGGATTTCGCCAGCCGCCCGGTGACCGCCGCCGTGCTGGAGGAGGCCACTCATGTGTTTGCAATGACCCGCAGCCACCTGAGCGCCCTGGAAAGCCGCTTCCCGCAGCACGCGGGGAAATTCTATCTGGTCTGTGAATTCGCGGACATTCCGGGCAAAGGGGTCGGGATCGAGGTTCCCGATCCGATTGGCATGGGGCGTGCGGCCTATGAGGAGGTCGCCGACATCCTGGACCGCGCAATCCCCGCCATCATCGCTTTCATCGATCAGACGTGGCAGAAGTAGCGCATGTCTTGGCGGTCCGGGCAGGTTGCCCGGAATGACAGGCGGGGGGCGGAATGCCCCTGTCACAATCAGATCATCCCGAGTTTCATGCGGCCTTCTTCGGAGATCATTTCCTGGTTCCACGGCGGCTCCCAGACCAATTCCACCCGCGCGTCGTCGATGCCGTCGATCATCATGACCCTTGCCTGCGCGTCGGCGGCGATGACCGGACCCATGCCGCAGCCGGGAGCGGTTAGGGTCATTTTGACCGAGGCGACGGTTTTGCCGTCGATTTGCTCGAGCACGCAGTCGTAAACGAGGCCGAGATTGACGATATCGACGGGGATTTCCGGGTCGTAAACACCCTTGAGCTCAGCCCACACCTGATCTTCCAAGGGCGCGTCGGTGATGCGCACGGCGGTTTCCGGTTTGCGCTTCTCCTCGTCGAGATTGATGCCCAGGGCATCCGCATCACTGGCGGAAATGCGTGCCAAGCCTTGGGAAGTGGCCACGGTGAAGGTACCGCCGAGACGTTGAGTGATGAAAACCCGTGTGCCCGGCGGCAGCGTGAGCGAATCACCGCTGGGGATTTGGATGGCGTCGACTTCGCGCGTCAGTGTGATTTCTTCATGCATGTGGCGGGAGTAAAAGCCAGCCAAGGCCGGTGTGCAAGGGGGACTTGTTCGCCTACAGGCCGCTTTGCTGAATCAAGGTCCGCAATTGCTGCTGGAAGGCGACAAGGTCCTCCTGGGTCGGCCGATAGCCGGCAGTGTCCGGATCCAAGCCCGGCCGGCCGGTTTGATCGAGCATCCACACGCCGGTTTCGCCATCGCTGAACGTGACGCGGCCGCTCACCAGGGCGCCGGGCAGTGCGAGGTGATCCATGGTGAGGGAGACCATGCCGGTGGGCACCGGAGCGGCGGCGGGCTCGGGTTTGATTTCAACCGGTTTGGGCGACTCCTGGAGTTTCAGTCCGAGGTCGAGAACCAGCATACGGGTGTCCATGTAGGTGATCCCGATGCCGAAATCCTCCTTGAGATGGCGTTGCAAGTCGGACATGGTGGCTCCCTCCTCGGCCCATTGGACGAGGGCGGCTTTCTGCACTGGGGTGAGTTGGCTGGCGCTGAACATGCCCCTTTTGTGAACCATGCCAGCCAATTGCCAAGCCTCAAGAGTGAAAAAATGCGCGGGCGGGTCGATCCGCCCGCCCGCGCAACGGTGATGGCTCAGCACTGGCCCGATTTTCGGAGGTTGCGTCAGCCGGGGGACCCCTTGCACGTTTCAAGATGATTGGTAAGCGTCCTCCAACAACCGGTCGATTCCCACGACCGCGTCAGGAGGTCTGAGCCCTGACTTGTTGGATGGCCTGCAACAACTCGCGGTTGGTATTGGGATTGCCGAACAGCAATTCACGAGTGCTGCCCAGCAAGGACTCCAGGGTGGCGATGGGCCCGGTGAGGACTTCGTGCAAGGCTCGCGGTTGGAAGTCGTCGTGGCTCTTGCAGAAGCAATCCAAGGCCTCGCCGGGAAACAGGCGGGTGAGGAAGTCGACGGTGGCCCACCAGAGCGGCGCGGGAATTTCGCGGAGGGCATCCGCGGCGGTCACGTCGCTGTTAGCTAACAGCCATTGCGGGCCGAGCCGATCCGCGAGCGCGCCGGCCTCGCCGGATTTGACAAACTCGACGAGGGACGCGGTGCCCGTTTTCCAATCGGCGTTGCTGTAACGCAGCCGGTACTGACGGGCCAGACTGAGCAGGTCGTCCAGCGAGGCGGCGAGGCCATCGGGGTGGTAGAGCAGGATGCGCAGGCCGATGACGCCAAGGGAATACAAGTCGCAGGGCGTGCCAATACGCGGCAGCAGGTGAAACTCCACCCGGTCCGAGGTCAGGGTGCCTTTGCCGCCATCAAGCCAATCCTTCAATTCCGGCGGCAGTTTGGTTTGCAGCGAGCTGAAGCGGTATTCGCCCTCGACCTCGGCGGTCTTGCCTTCGATTTTGCCGTAGAGGCAGAGGCGTCCCAACCGCGGCAGCGTCCACTCCAGGCCGAGCAGGTCGAGGCGGCCGGCATGGATGGGCTCCTCGCTGAGCAAGGTGCCTTCCATCACAACCAGTCCTTGATCATCGGGTTCGGACACCTTGCGGATGCGGACTCGGGCCAGGCCGCGGACTTGGTTGAGGGCGTGCGGACTGCGGTAGATGGATTGCCCGGGTTCCGCGTAGGGGATGAAACAGGGTTCCCTGACGTCGCCCACCTCGGTGCGAATGCACTGGGGGGGAGACTGCAAGCTCACTTGATGCGTCCACAGGAAAGGCAGCGCGGTTTCCGTCGCCGGAAGCGACACGCCGAAACAGTCGCTTGTGAGGCCTAAAAAGGGGCTGGCGGCCTGTTGGATCGCGCTTTTGGCAGCGAGAAAAACGCCGTGCAGGGCGGCCAGTTTCAAGTGCAGCAATTCGCCCAAATGGCCGGCCACGTGGTTTTTCTGGAAGAAGAAGCCGGGGTTTTTCCCGGCCACGCCGGCTTGGTCGATGAACTTGGCATTGGCGCCGGTGAGCGGACTGCGCAGGGCTTCGCGAATGTCCTGCGGATGGGTCCGGTTAGACAGGATGTCGATAAAATCGGTTAGAGGCAGCGCATAGGAACGGCGGAGGGTCATCAGGGACCCATCGCGATTGATCGGGATGGCATCCGCGAGGACGGCGGCAATCGGCTTGGTCACCGGGCCCTCGGGCGCATTGGGGGTGGCCGCGAGGAATTGCGGGTTCTGTGCGTCCTGATTCCACAGATAGCGGTGCAACGACCCGGAAAAGGGCGCCAGGCGGAACTTTCGCAGCAGCGTGTCGTCGGTACACAGCCCCCAGTTTTGCTCCGGCATGAGGCGTTTGCGACCGTCGGGACTGAGCCAGATCACGGGGCAGGGATGGTGTTCCCAGCCGACTTGAAAAACATCCGCCGGTTGGGTGGTGGCCAAGCCTTGGGACCAGGCCAGCCAGTGATTGTCCAAGGCGGGGTTGGCGATGGTTAGGATCTGCCGGTTGATTTCCAAATGCCATGAACCCACATCCTGGACCCAGAGATCCAGCCACTCCTTGACCTCGCCGGCTTTGTCGCACCAGGCGGTCGAGTAGGCGATGGCTCCCTTGGGTTGGGCGATCACCTTGGGTTTGAGCGTGCCGTCGAGTTGGCGATAGGTGACCATGCACAACCCGGGCATTTCCGGCAGTTCAAGATCCACGGGTTCCCAATCTCTCTGTCCTGTCATAGCAAATCTCCAAACGCAGGGATAGGGCCTGCGCCGCGGGATGACAAGACGGAGCTGAGATTTTTTTCCGACTGAAAACCCCGACGGCGGCAAGTTCGGGCGCGAATCGGCATTTCCGCAAAGAATCGGATTGACAAACCGAATCCCAACCTAACATTGGAATGCGTTATGAATACCACATGCAAATTGCTTTTATTGGCGGGCGGATGGGCATTGGCCAGTTGTGGCGGCGGGCCAAATCCCCCACCAAGGCGGCTGGGGCCATCTGACCCGGGTGCTGGCGGGACGCCGGCCGATCAAGCGGCAGCCCAGCAGTTGGCCCTCAATCGCACGCTCAAGCAGGGGGAGTTTGTCCTCACCTTGGTGGCGGATGATCCCGCCGTCACGCAGATCGCCTCGGTCAATGTGGACGTGATTTCCACCGATGCCAAGAACGCCGCGCGGTTGGCGGGCGACGGCCCGGTGAAATACCGGGATTCCAGAATCAGAACCAACGCCGCACGCAGCCATGCGTTTAGAAACGGCGGGCGATTTGAGGTCAGGGTTCCCAGCATCACTCCGGCGGATTCGCTCGTGCTGTGGGCGGAACTGGCCGCCCCGGCCAGGGGAGGGGACACGCGCATGCTGGTCATTCCGTTGGAGTTGGACAAGAGCGACCCCGTGAAAGGCCCGGTGGCCAAGCCGATCACCGTGAAATTGACCGCCAACGGCTGGGTGCGCGAGAGCTGACCTATGTTTGAGGACCGGATCAGGGAGATTTGCCTCTCATTGGACTATGAACCTGAGGAGTTCTTGCTCAACTCGCGGGGGCGCTCCGATGTGTCCGTGGTTGCCAGCTCTGCCGCGCACGGCAAGGTGGTCGTCCGCTTCAGGCGTGCCGGCGGCGGCGAGGTGTCCGGCGCCAAGGGCTTTGCCAACACCCAGCGGTGGAATACCGGACAATATGCCGCCGGCTATGTGACGGGACCGCTGTCCGCCGTTGGCGGGGCGCTGGACCCGCACCAGGACGAACAATTGCAGCAGGAGATCGCGCTGCGGTGGTCCTTGGGTGTCATGGCAGGCGGAAGCCATTTGGCTCCGGTCATCGAGTTCGGCCACTCGCGGAAGTATATCTATCAGGTGCGCCCGCATTATCCGATCACCTTGAATCATTTGATAGAGAAACAGGTGAGTCCGAATCATGCGGTGCTGTTCCGGATTGTGGACCAGATCTGGGCGGCCCTCGCGTTTCTGCACCAAACCGCCGTGAATCAACCCCATGGCGCCCTTTCCACTCACAACGTCGCGTTCACCTCAAGCCGGGTGGTGGAGGCGGATGTGCGTCTGTTGGATCTGGAGGAAACCGCGGAAACCCGCCGGGCCGAGATGAAACGCAAGGATTTCCAGGATTTCGGCATGCTGATCTATCAACTGGCCTGCGCCTTGGACAAACCGGTGGATGCGGTGGATGCCGCCATGCGTTGTCCCAATGCCAGTTGGAAACAACTCGGGGGCCATGAGAGTGACTGGAAGGCGCTGGTCAAACGCCTCCTGGAGGCGGATTCATTTCCGCCGGGTTATGATTTGGCGGGAGCGCGCGAGCGGCTTCTGGCACCGCTGTTGCCTGCCAAAACCGCCTGTGCCGTGGTCGCCAAGCCGCGCCCGGTGGTGACGGCGCCACCTTATCGGCAAGGCGAGCAGGAGCCTGATACCAAGCTGGAGGTGGACTATCGCGGCGAGATCGAGCGCTTGTTAGAGCAGGGCGACCATCTGGGCGCGATCCGGTTGCTGCTGGTGGTGCCGGCTGATTTTCAACCACGCGAGCAGGTGATGGCCTGGGGTGAACGGATTGCGGATCAGGCTGGCGACGAGTTGGGTGGCAACACGGAATTCTTGAGCGGCCTGGAACAACTGGCAACGCAAGGGTGCCAGCGGGCCGGCCTGCGACTGGGTCGAACGTTGGCCAAGAATCAACCGGCGGAGGCACTGTCGTGGCTGGCGGCCGCCTCGGATGCCGGCCTGGCCGAAAGCTATTTCTACATTGCGGGGATCTACGAGCATGGCGGCGAGGACGTGCCGCAGGACTGCGGCAAGGCATTGGAGTTCTATCAGGCGTCGCTGGACCATCACAAGCGCGACGACTGGGACGTGGCCTATCGCATGGCCGCCATGATCCTGCGGGAGAAGACCCTGAGTGACCGGCTGCCCCTCGCGATCCAACTGTTGGATATCTGCCATGCCAACGGCCACTATCGGTCCACCGACCTGCTGGCCCAATGCCATGCGCAGGGTTTGGGGGTGGAGGCGGATGAGAAAAAGGCGTTCCAGTTGTTCGTGGACTCATGGAATCGCTCGAAGAAATGCAACGAACACTACCACACCGCGTCTAACAACCTCGGCGTGTGCTTTGCGATCGGTTTCGGCACCCGCAAGGATCCGGCGATGGCCCGGCATTACTTCAAGCAGGGCGAGATCGCCGGCCATGAGGCTTCAAAAAAGAATCTGCATTCCCTGGCGCAGGGCGGGTGAGACCTTCACTCGCTGGCACTTGGGATGACAAGCGGAATGGTCGATCACCTGCGGCCGGGCAGGTAGCGCGCGATCATGGACCTGATGTCGTCGGGATTGGCGGGCTTTACCATGTGACAATCGAAGCCCGCTTCGGTCGTCCGCTTGCGATCCTCATCCGCGCCCCATCCACTGAGTGCGACGATCACGACGTCCTTGTCTAACATCCGGATCCGCCGGGCTGCTTCGAAACCGTCCATCCTCGGCATTCCCAAATCCATGCACACGAGGTGCGGATGGAAATGTTGGGCGGTTTCGAGCGCCTGCTGTCCGTCGTAGGCCACGGCGGTTTCCAGGCCTTCCATGCGGAAGAACATGGCCAGGATGTCGGCGGCGATCTTGCCGTCCTCAGCGACGAGCACCCGCGAGGGGCCGTTGCGGCGTGCGAACTTGCGGGACTTGGGGCGGGCGCCGGGCGCAGGCGATTCCGGCGCCACGACGACCGGGAGAACCATGGTGAACTTGCTGCCGGCGCCCGCACCGGCGCTTTCCACGGTGGCGCTGCCATTGTGCAGCATGGCCATGGTTTTGACAATTGAGAGGCCGATCCCGAGTCCGCCGGAGCCCGAGTTCGCGCCTTGCTCGAACAGCTCGAAGATCTGGTCTTGCAACTCCGGAGCGATTCCCTGGCCATTGTCAGACACCACTATCCGCAAGTCCGTGTTGTGTTCGACGGTGGCTTCCAAAACAATGCGTCCGCCCGGCGGCGTGTACTTCGCGGCGTTCGACAGCAGGTTGGTGACTGCCTGGGAAATCCGGTTGGCGTCGGCCTCGATTTCAACCATGCCTTCGGGTTGTCTGACGAGCAGTTCGTGCTGGAACAATTCGATCATCGGGGCGACGGCTTCCACCGCGCATTTCAGCATTTCCGGCAGCCGCGCGCGGGTCTTGTGAAGAACGATCTTCCCGGTTGAAATCCGCGAGAAATCCAACAGGTCGTCGATCAGACGCCCCATTTGCCCCACCTGACGCTGGAGCATGCCGGCGATTTCGGCTGCCTTGGAAGGGTCGGCCGGTGAGCGCAGGAGCACATCGACGCCATAGAGGATGGGAGCCATGGGATTGCGCAGCTCATGCGCGAGAGTGGCGAGGAAAACGTTCTTGATACGCTCGTTTTTCTGGATGGATTCGACCTCCCGCTGTTTGGTTAGATCGCGGGTGATCTTGGTGAAACCGCGCAGCACGGCGTTGCTGTCGTAGAGTGGCGTTATCACAATGTCTCCCCAGAAGCGCGAGCCGTCCTTGCGGACGCGCCACCCCTCGTCCTCGGCGCGACCCTCCTCGATCGCCTTGCGCAACAGGGCCTCCGGCGCTTTTGCCATGACCGCTTCCGGAGGATAGAAGATGGAGAAATGTTCGCCCAGGATTTCCTCCTGCTCATAGCCCTTGATGCGTCGCGCCCCTTCGTTCCAGCTCATCACATGGCCGCCAGGATCGATCATGAAAATCGCATAGTCCTGGACGCTCTCCACGAGCAAGCGGAACCGTTCCTCACTTTGCCACAACACCTCGTGGGAGAGCGTTCGCTCGGTGAGGTCGCGGGTGATCTTGAGGTAGCCCAAGGGGCGGGCATCCGCGGCGAGCAGGGCCGTGATGGTCACGCTGGCCCAGAACCGGCTGCCATCCTTGCGCAGGCGCCAGCCCTCGGCGGTGTGGTGTTTTTCCCGGGCTGCGATTTCCAATTCCCTCTCGGGCAATCCGCCTGCCCGGTCCTCATCCGAATAGAGCCGCGAGAAATGAGTGCCTACGATCTCCTCCGCAGTGTATTGCTTGATACGTTCCGCCCCGCGGTTCCAGTCAAGGATGATCCCGTCAGGATTCATGGTGAAAATCGCGTAGTCCTCCACTGCAAACACGAGGTCATCGAAACGACCGTGCAAGTTGCGCGACGGCTTCGCCCGCATGAAGGCTTTTTTCATGCGTCGGACGAGCGACACCAAATCGGGTTTATGCATGGCGTGTCCGGTTGATTTTCTTGATCATAGGCCACCTGCCACCGGCACACGATTGCCGATGGCCGGACTGATTCGCTTCAAGAGGGAACCCGCGCGTTCCACCGATCCCTTCGGCAAGAGCCGCGAGCGGATCAGGGTTGCGGAGGTCTACGGAATAAAACATCTAAAATTCTTTCACGCTGAATTTAAGCGAGTCTTGGGAGTTTGCAATGGTGTTTTCGGGCGGGTCGGACGCCAGCGTCCTGTCCGCCACGATGAGGGCGGAAGGTGCGCCAAGCGCCGCTGGTTCACCTCGCGTTGGCGGCCCTGCAGGAATGCCGTGCATCCCTACCCGCGGCCAAAGGCGTGGATCCGAGTTCCGCGAGCAGTTCCACGATGCGCCGTGTGGCTCCTTGGTGGCGCTTGAGGATAGCGGTGGCGCGGGTGGTCGCGGCTTGGGCCTGGGTGGGATCGAGGGCACGCAGGATGGCGGCGCTCAGGGCGGCCTGGTCGCGGGCGAGGAAGGCGGCGTTGGCGGCGATGAGGCTCGCAGCGAGCGGTTCGAAATTCTCCATGTGGGGGCCGAAGATGACGGGCTTTTCCGCTACGATGGCTTCGCATGGGTTTTGGCCACCGGTGGCGAGAAAACTCTTGCCGATGATGACCACGTCGGCGTGGGCCGTCCAATCGCGCAGTTCGCCTGTGGTGTCGATGACGAGGCAGGGCGGCGTTTTGTTTGTTAGATCGAGGGGGCCATCACGGCCGGGCCGCCCGTGCCCCTCGCTTCCCATCACCCATGACTCGTGATCCTGATCGAAGGTGGAGCGAAGGACCGCCCCGAAACCGCCGCGTTGAAGATCGGACTTGACCTGTTCACGGCGTTCGGCGTGGCGAGGCGCGACGAGCGCAAGCGCGGCAGGTGCGGCGTCGCGAATGGCGGTGGCGATCCAAGGCTCTTCGCCGGCATGGGTGCTGGCGGCGAGGATGACCCGGCGACTTTCGTTCGCACCGGCCAGGGCGTTGATTATCGCTTGAAATCCGGGTCTGCGAGTGGGTATCGGGCCGCTGCTGGGATCGATTTTCAGGCTGCCGGTGGTGTGGATTTTCGCCGCCGGAACCCCGAGATTCCGCCAGATGGCGGCGTCCTCCGGGTCTTGGATGGCGAGGGCATCGAGCATGCCGAAAACCGGGCGGACCCACGCGGCGAAGCGCTGATAGCGGGCGGCGGAGTGCGGGGAAAGTCGCGCATTGACGAGGCTGACAGGGATCTGACGACGGCGGCAGGCGCGCAGCAGATTCGGCCAGGCCTCGCCTTCGATAAGAATGATTTGAGACGGCTCGAAATGCCTGAGGTAACGGCGGACCATGCCGGGAAAATCCAGCGGGGCATAGGTCACGCGGACGTCCAGGAGCTGGGCGGCGGTGGCCACGGCGTGGCCGGTGGCGGTGCCGGTGGCCACGACGAAGCGGCGCCCTGGCTCGGTGATGCGCCATTCGCGGATGAGTTTGAGGGCGAGCATGGCTTCGCCGACGCTTACCGCGTGGACGTGGGTGGCGCCGCGAGGTTCGTCTTTGGTCGCGGCGGGGTAAACTGCCACGCGCTCGCCCAGGCGGGTGCCGAAACCACCGCGGCGCAACATTTTCACCAACCACCCTGGGAACGCCGCCATGAACAGCAGCGGCAGCAGCAGTCGGTAAATCGCAAGCCCCAGAATGAATCGCATCGCGCAGCAGGTTAGGCGGAGATGAGCGGCGCGTAAAGCAGGATGGCAGTGCTGCCGTACTCGCGGCGATCCACCAAGGTCCACCCGGCCCCGGGCGGGCTCGGCTGGTGAGTGGCCACCTCCGCAATGAACCAGCCACCGGGGACGAGACGGCGATGCAACAGGTCGCCGGCTAACAACGCGCCGATGACATCGCGGTCACCCGGCTGCTTCAAGTAGGGGGGGTCGGCGAAAATGAGATCATAAGTGGCGGCATCCCGGCGCAGAAAGGCGGTGACTTCAGCCCGCAACACCCTCCCTCCCGGCAGCCGTGATTTTGCTAGATTCGTGGCAATCACCGTGGCGGCCTGGCGGTGCTCGTCGACGAACACGCAGGAGGCGGCGCCCCGGCTGAGCGCTTCAAGCCCGAGCGCGCCGGAACCGGCGAACAGGTCCAGAACCCTGGCGTTGTCAACCCGCTCGCCCAGGATGGAGAAAACCGCCTGGCGGACGAAATCGGTGGTGGGGCGGGCCACCGCAGACGGCACTTGGATGGCGAGCCGCCCGGCTTTTCCGGCGATGATGCGCATGGGGGGGTGGAGTTATCGGTTAGATGTTATCAGTTATCAGGACCAGACAGAAGACGTTGAGACAGAAGACAGAAGATAAGAGAAAGAGAACCCCTTATTTTCTTCTGTCTTCTGTCTGGGAGCGCAGCGATCTTCTGTCTTTCTCATGGCAGCGGCATGACGGGCCCGTCCTTGCCGAGGCGAACGGATAGATCGTTGAGACAGCCGAACACCTCGAGGTCGCAGGCGACCCGTTGCGGGGAGTTCATGGGTGTTAGAGAGGGTGGGGGAGCGCTTTCGGGCAACAGCCGCCTGACGATTTCAAGGGTGGTATCGCGGGCGGCGACGAGGCGGAGCACCCCGGCGGCACGCCCGTCGGCAAACAGCGTGGCGTTGCCAAGCAGCGAAAGGTCCTCTCCGACGACGCGGGCATCCATGCAGGAAAGCACGCCACCACGCAGCGCGATGAGGCAGGCGCCATGGTCGAAGGCGACGTGGCGCGCACCCTCGTCGAGGGAAATTCCGGCGCATTCGGCAAAGCAATCGCCCTGCCAAGTGGCGGGGGCGAGGAGGAGACCGCGGAAGCGAGCGGTGGTGGCGAGTTGGCTTGCCTTGGCCATGCCACCGCCGGGCAGTGTCAGCGGGGCCGGGGATTGGCTTGGCATTTGCACCTCCAGTTGCATGGGCAGGCCGCTGAGGAAAGCGAGCTTGCCGGCAAACTGAAAGTGGATTCCCTCGAGGGTGGTTTCCATCGGATTGAGGGAAAGCACCGGGGCTTGCCATGCCACCGGGGCCTGCAAATCGGCGAGCAAGGTTTGGCCGTGCGCTTTGAGACTGGCCATGCTTAACGATGATCGAGCCGCATCCCCGAACACCGGCAGATCACTCGTCAGGTCGGTGATTTCCACCAACGGCAGCGGGGCGGCCGCTGAAACAAGCCGGAACGAGGCATGGCGGAGATGAATCCAGTTGGTGGGCCGGGGCGGTCCGACTGGCGGCGCGAGTACTGCGGGTTGGGCCGCAGGTTGCGTGTCCGGGGTCTGCGGGACTGGTGCCGACTCAGGCGTGGCTTGGGTGGGAGAAAGCGTGACCAGCGGCGGTGCTTGCCGACCCGGTTGCAGTGTGGCGACGGGCGGCATGGCCGGTTGCGCGGCGACCACCGGTGCGAGGGGCGGCGCCGCTTGCTGGGCCAGGTGGGACATCATCTGGACCGACAGAACGATGCGCGGAGATTCGAAGGTTGCGGCGCTTGCGGCGATGGGGCCGCGCCAACACGAGCGCCACACAGGCACGACACTCACCCTGCCAATCCGGAGCAAGGGCTCCGCGATGGCAGAACGCAACTCAAGGGGTTGATCGACCACGAGGTCACGCAACGTGACGCCGTTCCATGGTGACCACGAAGCTCCGCCCAAACGGGCTTCCAGTCCGCTATGCTGGTGGATTTTGGCAGCGATCCAAGCACGCCCCCATGGACTGGCGAGCCAGAGGTTGCTCAGCGCAAACGCGAGTGGCGGCAGTCCACACGGGACGAGCAACCAGCAAAACCAACGCCGCCAGCCCCGGCGGCGAAGTGCGCCTGATGGGGCCGCCTGATCCATGGCGTCGTGGGTTTAGGGTTTGGGCTTGGGTTTGGGCTTGGATGATGGCGCGGGCGTGGGCGTCGCGGGCGCGGCAGCCGGTTTGGATGCGGGCTTGGCCTTGGGTGGCGATGGCGGATCGACCTGCTTGGCATGACCGGCCTTGCCGAGTTCGAAACGGACGGCAAGGCTCTTGTCGACGATGCGGGTGCCCTCGCTGGAAGCTTCCTGGAAACGATAAACCAAGAGGCCGTACTTGTTGCCCTCGAAGCGGCCCACGGCGACATTTTCCTTGGTTTTGCCAAGCGTGGTTTCCTCCTCAAACCTCCATTCGCCGCCGCTCCAGGCGCCGAGGATGCTGTCGGCATCCGCCTTGACGTCCTCGATGCGCTTGAGTTCGCCGTTGGGGGAGCGGAAGGTATCGGCCTTTTCGTCGTAGCGAAGATTGGAGATACTGCTGGCCGAACCGGTGGCGGCGATGGTCCAGACCCCGCCGAGCGTCTCGCGCAGCATCAGGTTCACCTCTTCAACAGACTTGAATTCGCGTTTCTCCCAGAGTTTGCGATACTCATCGTACTCTTCTTTGGTTAGACCGAGTTTCTCATGAAAGGGCAGCGGCACACCGGGTTTGGCCTTGGCCGAGTATTCCTTGAACCATTTCGGATCCTGGCGGGCGGCCGCTTCGACTTTGGCGACGTACTTGTCGATTTCCGGGGGTGGCAACACGATGCCGACCTGGGCGTTCACGGGAACGTCTTTGGTCAGCAGGCCGGCGAAGATCTTGGGCGTCTCCGCTGCGGGAACAAGTGAAACGAGAGCGAGGGCCACTAGCGGGAGGTGAAATTTCATGAAGTGATGAGCGGGTGCGGGGAAATTGGCTGTATTGGGGAGGAATTCAAGCCGGAATGCGTCAAGGGATCTTTTTTGTCATGCCGCGCGCATGCCGATCCTTGATATTCTGTCCGGAGCGGGTCAGCGCGGGGTGAGAGTGAGGGCGTTGGGTTTATAGACATCATTCGGCCGAAACAGCCAGCCGGGGGATTTGTCGATCAGCTCATACCCCAGCAATTGAAACTCCGGCAGAAATTGATTGCTGTAGTTCTCATACACCGTGCGCCCGGTATAGGCACCCCGGATCCGGTACTCGTAGTTCTGATCAAAGCCAAATCGCCGGCCTGCCGGGCCATCTTCCGGCAAGCGGTCCGGGGCCAGCTTGCTGGCTTCGTTGAAGACCACCAGACGCGCGGATTTCGCCGCTTGTCCGGGGCTGCGCAAGTAGCCCCAAAAGCGGGTGTACTTGACGCAATAGCGCCGGCCGTAAAAGAAGTCCCCGGTGGGCTCCGTGGCGATTTGTTGGGCACGCACTTGCACCGTCGGCCCGCCCATGTTGCCCGGCCGCATGAACCCGCCGCAACCGGTGAGCAGGCTGGCCGCCAGCGCCAGACCGACAAGATTCGCCAGTGATCGCGCCAGCGGCAACTCGAATTTGGCTGATTCCAATAGCTTCATGTCAAGGAGCGGGAGGGTCGGTTTTCAGGTCCGGACAGGCGGCACGAATCATCCCGGCCGCAACCGGAAACCGCAGGAATGAACGGCGAAAGGTGTCGCGCTGGAGGTCTGTTAGCTTGCTCCACCGATTGTCCAGTTCCAATGCATCGGCGGACAAGTCGTAGAGATCCTCCTTGGCAGGCACGCTGCTGGTGCGAATCATGTAGTGCTGGTTATTGGTGATGGAACTCAGGCCGATCACACTGCGCATGACCTCGTCGCTATTGGTGATCCAAACCGTCCGGTCCGGCGGCAGGGGACGGCACAGACTCTGACCCATCATGGGATGGCGCAGCGCCGCGGTGGAGTCGAGATCCCACGCTCCGATGCAATCCAGAATGGTGGGCACGAGGTCCAGATTCTGCACCACGGCGTCCAGATTGTTTCGCATGGCCGTCAAGTCCCGGTCTTGTGCCATGACCGGAGGCAGGTAAATCCACAACGGGACCGAGATGGTCTCGGCAAAATGGCAGTAGAAATGCGCTGTGTAGCCATGCTCGTTGAACGCCTCGCCATGGTCGGAGCAAAAGATGATGACGGTGCTCTCCAGTTTGCCAACGGCTGTCAACTTGTCAACGATGCTGCGGATGTGGCTGTCGGTTTCCAAGACGGTGTTGTCGTAAAGATCGACGTCGGAGCCGCTCCAGTGCCGGTACTCCTCGCGGGTGTTATAGGGATAATGGTTGGTGTTGAGGTGGACGACGCCCATGAAAGGCCGGTCTGAATGCCGCGCCGCATCCAGATACCGGACCACCTGTTCCACCGTGGCGTGATCGTCGCAGCCGAGGTCCCGGTAGTGTGGCAAGCCGCCGGCCTTCTGATCCCAGAAGGTGTCCGGCCCCGGAGTGGTGATGAATTGCCCGATGTCGCACCACGCCAAATCATGGGAAGTGATGAAAAAACTCTCCATCCCCGCCGCCTTGGCCCATTGCCAGAGCAGTGGCGCTTCAATGCGGTATTGGATTGGCTGCAGCGGTGAAATGCCCGTGAGGATGCTCGGCACGGACAACAAGGTGGTGGTCGAGTTGGTATAAGCGCGATTGAACTTGAAAACGCCCGCCGGATGTTCGGCGGCGAAACGCGCCATGAACGGCGTGGTTTCACGTGGGTGCCCGTAGATTCCCAAACTCTGTCGCCGCAAGCTTTCATTGAGAATCACCAGCACGTTGACCCGAGACCGCGGGATTTTCCCCGCAATGGGCAGCGGATTGCGGGCGGGCAGTTTGATCGGACGCGCGTTGATGCCCTTCCATTCGTTATAGCCATACATCGCGAGTACCGCGGGAATCCGCACCACCGGCAGAAAACACTGCCCGCGGGCGACCGTTCCGCTCCAGCAATACCACAACGTGACGTAGCAAAGCCCCGCGGCAATCACTTTGCGACCCATGCCCCGCAGCGGCACCACCGCGGTCAGCCGGCACGAGCGATCCAGCAACACACACAACCCGCCGACTCCAATCAGCAACGGCACGAGGTAATACATCCTGAACGCCGCCTTGAACAGGATCACCGCGTTTTCCGTTTCGCAACGGATGTATGAAAGCAGGAACAGGTCTGGCAGATCACCGTTGGCAAAGTACGTCCCGTAGCCGCATGCGATGATCGCCAGGCACGACAAGGCCACCAACCCCAGCCCCCCGAGGTATGGCCACTTCCACGAGCGCCGGCGCAACCGGCTCAGCACCCAAATCCCCCCGCAGTATGCGACAGTCGTCAAAACGACCGACGCCAGGTAATAGGTCCACTCCACCCGGTTGAACGCGAAAATGACCCGTGCCCGCAGCACCACATCCGCAAACACCAGCAATAGTGGCCATGCGAAAAACACCCCGATCCTGAAAAACGCGTTACGATTCATGGGATGATTCGATTCCCGTGACCGAATCCAAGCACCGTTCCCGACGCCTTTGCCCGGGAGGCACCCGCCGGTTGCCGCCGCTGGATCGAGCTGGTATCCAAGACGGGGCTTTCCCTGGAGGGATCGAAAAGCAAGCTGCGGACATGTTCAGAGCGGAAATGAGGTTGTAGAGGCAAGCCGGAGGACCATTGCGCTGCTGCGGGAACATAGGCGGGTCCCACGGGCTGCCAAGTCCAAATGCTCACGCCCCGCGATCAAGAGCCTGAATCCGGCGGTTCCACATGAACCCACCGCGGACTCACTACTTTTTCAATCAGCACCCCGCGTCGCGACTGGATCCCGTCGGGCAACGAGAGTCTCAAAATTGCCGGCGAAGGTTTCTTTTCATTCTGCTCAATCAGCGCAAGCAGGCTGGCTTCCACCTCGCCGCCTTTGGGGGCGAAACCAAACAGGGTTTCGTCGGCACCGGGGGCTGTCAGGCGGAAAGATGCCCAGCGCCGCGAGTCGGCGAATTCATGACTGAAAAAACGATCTGCCTCCACATGCACGCGAAACTCAAGCGTCGTCCCTGCCGGTCGTTGCCGGGCGTAATCATCCCAGTTCATCGGCTGGTAGGTCACCACCGTTTCCCAGTCGACCCCGAACGCCCCGGACGGCTCCTGCTCCAACAGAATATCCCGCGTGCTGCCGTCGCCCACCACCACGGCGAATACCCAAAAGTCGCTCGCGCTGCCCAACATCGCCCCTTGAAAATCCTTCACCCGCCTGAAACCCAGCGCTTGCAGCGGGGCTTGCGCGTAAAATCGCTCCATCAAGGGGCCAACTCTGGTGGGTTGGCGCACCAAAGGCAGCATCGCCTCTATCGACTTTGCCTCGCAAAACGCCTTCACCCGTCGCTCCATGCTCTCGATCATGCGCCCGAGCGCCAGGTCGCTCGCCGCGCTCTCCTTCGCCACCTCCTCCGCTTGCCGGTGTTCCTTCGCCACCAGCGGCTCGGCTTCCCTGACGTGACTCACGGACCAACCGGCGGCCCCTGCCAGCAACAGGCCGACCAACGCGAACCAACCCCACGGCACCGGGCCGCGCCCCACCGCCGCCTTGCTCCACTCTTCTTCGGCCTGAAGAACCGTGGCCTCCTCCTCAATCAAGATCTCCACCCCGGGTTCGTGGGTCCGGCGACTTTCCATGGACGCCACGTTCGGCACTTCCAAGCGCGCCGCCGGCCCCTGCCGCTCACCCGCGCTCTCGGGCATCAAGCGCACCGGTTGCGGATCCGAGCCCAACCGCGGAACCACCAGCCTCGCGACCGCTTGCTCGTCCACCATCCTCAATTCTAGCGGTTTTTTCTCTCTCGCCATGCCCGCCGGCAACTTATACCCAAAAAGTCCATCGACGCAATGACACAATCAGCCTAAAATCCCCGCCGGGAACCCCGCCATGCCAACGCCTCCTCGTCTGCTCATCCTCACCGCCGCCTTCGGGGAAGGCCACAACAGTGCCGCGCGTAATCTCGCCCTCGCCCTCACCGCCGCCGCCGTCGAGTCCCAGGTGTGCGACCCCTGCCTGCTCGCCACCCCCTGGCTCACCCAATTTGTCAGCCGGCTCTACCGCTTTGCCACAGATTATCTGCCGCAAGTCTGGAAAAAAATCTATGATTCCATCGACCGCATCGATTTGGGCAGCAGTGGCACCTTCCTGACGCGCAAGACCGAGGCGCTATTGGCCAAACTCATCGCCGACTACCAACCCACCGTGATCGTCAGCACCTATCCGCTTTACCCGTATTTGCTGGACCACATCTTTCGCCACACCGGCCAACCGCTCCCGGTGTTCACCGTGGTGACCGACTCCATGGAAATCAACTCCGCGTGGCTGCGTGCGCCCGGCGATTTCTGGCTGGTCACCGATGCCGCCACCCGCGAAGCCATGATCCGCAGCCGGATTGCCGCCGAGCGCATCATCGTCACCGGCTTCCCCGTTGACCCTGAGTTCGCGCGTCTCACCCCCCTCGCTCCGACGGACCCCTGCGAGCCCTTCCGCGTCCTGTTCTTTCCCACCGCCCGCCGCAAAGCCGTCGCCACCTGCGGCAGCGCCATCCTCATGGCCTCACCCGCCGTGCGCCTCACCCTGGTGCTCGGTAAGAATGTCAGATTGCTGCATGCCGACGCCAGGGCGCTGCAACAAGCCTATCCCGGGCGCGTCCGGATCCTGGGCTGGACCCGCCGCGTCCCGCGCCTCCTCACCCAACACCACCTGGTGGTTGGCAAAGCCGGTGGCGCCACCGTCCACGAAGCCATCGCCGCCCATTGTCCGATGCTCATCCACCACCTCGTGCCCGGCCAGGAAGAAGGCAACCTCCGCTTGCTGGAAGCCATCGGCGCCGGCAGTCTCGCCGCAGAACCTCCCATCCTCACCGCCAAAATCAGCGCCATCCTCACCCACCAGGCCGCCATCTGGCGCTCCATGAAAATCGCTCTCGCCACTCATAACCGCAACTCCGGCGCCATCGCCGCCGCCGCCTGCATCCTGCAAAAGACACAAGCTTGTCGGTGATTCCCTCCTGTCGGTGATTCATTTCCCGCCATGTTTGCGCTTGCCCGGCGTCCCCGACACCGCAGACTGCGCGGCGATGACCTTTGATTTTGACACCCCGATAACGCGGCGCGGGACCGGCTGCATCAAGTATGACCGGCGCCCCGATCTTGATCCGTTCTGGGTGGCGGATATGGATTTCGCCTCTGCGCCGGCGATTCTCGAGGCCCTGCACCGGCGCGTGGACCATGGGGTCTTCGGATACCCCCATCCGCATGAGGGCTTGAATGACTCGGTGTTAGAATATCTCCGCACGCGGCGCGACGCGGAGGTTCCGTTGGAGCAAATCATCCACCTCGGCGGCTTGGTTCCGGCACTGTCGCTGGCGGCGCGGGCGTATTGCGGACCCGGCGACGCGCTGATGACCTGCACCCCGGTCTATCCGCCGTTCCTCAACGTTCATCATGACGCGCGGGTGGATTTGGTGACGGTGGACCATCGTCTCGAAGACAAGCGCTGGGTTTTCGATTGGGCTGCGATGGAACGCGCCGTGACCAAACAAACCCGCGTGTTTCTGCTGTGCAATCCGCAGAACCCGCTGGGTCGGGTGTTTTCACGCGATGAAATCCTGCAATTGGCGACTTTTTGTGAGGCGCACGACCTGGTGCTGGTGTCCGATGAAATCCACTGCGACCTGGTTTTCGACGAAGCCCTCACCCCGCACGTCTCCGCGCTGAACCTGCCCCCGGCGCTCGCCGAACGCAGCGTCACCCTGCTCTCCCCGAGCAAGACATGGAACATCGCCGGCCTCGGCTACGCTTGGGCGATCATCCCCGATGCCGCCCTGCGGCGGCGCTTCATGGCCAGCCGCGGCCATACTCTATCAGAAATCAACGCGCTGGCCTACTACGCTGCCGAAGCCGCCTTGCGCCACGGCGAACCGTGGCGCAAGGCGCTGCTGGCCTATCTGCAAACCAACCGCGACGAGCTGGTGGATTTCATCCGCACCCGCTGCCCGGAACTCTCCGTTATCGCGGGCGACGCCACCTATCTGGCATGGATCGACGCCCGCCGCCTGGGCCTGGCAAACCCCGCCGAACATTTCGAGAAACGCGCCGGCCTGTTTCTATCAGACGGAAAAGCCTTCGGCTGGCCCGGCTGGGTCCGCTTCAATTTCGGCTGCACCCGCGCCCACCTGCGGGAAGGCCTGGAAAAAATCCGCGCGGCCTTGTGAGACCCGCTGGTGCTCCTCACGAACACCCCGGTTGGCGGCCGCGCAGGTAGTCGGCGGCACTCATGCGCCGGGAGCCTTCCGGTTGCACCTCGCGAAGGCGCAGCGCCCCCGCGCCACAGCCCACCCTGAGCGTGCCATCCACAGCGGAGAACTCCCCCGGCCGCAACCCGCTGTCGCACACTTCGACCGGCGGAAAAACCTTCAGGCGCCTGGTTTGATCCGTATCTCTAACAAAAGCAAAGGTCCCCGGCCACGGGTCGTAGGCGCGGATGCGCCGCTCCAGTGTCGCAGCGTCCAGCGCCCAATCGATGCGGCCGTCGTCGCGTTCCAACTTGGGGGCATAGGTGGCTCGACTCGCGTTCTGTGGCGTGCGGGTGGCGGTGCCCGAGGCGATATGCCTCAAGGTTTCCGCGAGTACCTCCGGCGCCAGATCCGCAAGCCGGTCGTGCAAGCCACCGCCGGTTTCATCGGCGGCAATCCGGATGGCTTTGGAACAAATCACGTCGCCGGCATCCAACTCGCGAGCGACATGCATCGCGGTGATACCGGTTTCCGCATCGCCGGCCACAATGGCCGCCTGGATGCACGAGGCGCCGCGGTGGCGGGGCAGCAATGACGCATGGAGATTGATGATGGAGGTGCGAGCCAGCGAGAGAATGCCCTGCCGCAGGATTTGCCCGTAAGCCATCACCACGATCACTTCCGGCTCCATGGCCGCAAGTTTCCCCGCCACCTCGCCGATCAGCGCCGGTTGCAGCACCGCAATGCCCGCCTTGAGCGCGTCAAGCTTGAGGGATGGCGGCAGCAGCGTCTGGTGGCGGCCCACCGGCTTGTCAGGCTGAGTCACCAATGCCAGCGGACGCGGCCCCCGCTCTAACAAATAACGGAAGGCCGGCAGTGCGATGTCGCCGGTGGCAACGAAGACCAGGCGCATGGAAGCGGCTTCTTGCATCATCAGGAACTGGGAAATGAGAGAAACACCAGAGCCGGAGCCACCAAGGCAAGGTCGGCCAGCACCCGCAGCGCTTCCATGGAAAACCTCGCCCGCGTCCGGTTGAGGACGAGCAGGAGCGCCGCGCCGGTTAGAATCGCGTAGAAAAACGGTCGCGAGCTGTGCTGACCGGCCTGCACTGCGAAAAAAAACGCCGCCGCCCCCAGCAGGGTCAGGGGCAGGGTCAGCGAGAGTTCATCGGTGGCTTGCACCTCGGGATCGGGGCTGCGGTTGGCATGCTCCCACAAATCGATGGCGGAGATGTTCAGGATGCACAGCACCGCGAACGCCTGGAACTCGCGCGATAACAACAGGTCGCGGATTCCCCTGTCATACAAATACACATGCGCCACCAGGGCGGTGCCGAACGCGAAGGCGGCGCCCGCAAGAATATTCTTCGCATAGGGGATGTCCTCCACCGCCGAAGAAGTGAATGTGGCAAAGGCAAAGAAGCCCGCCACCAGAATCCCCTCAACAATCAGATAGGAGAAGATCGCCACCGGGCTTTTCATCAAGACCGTCGCCAGCGCGCCGATTGCGGCAATCAGCGCGCCAGCCACGAACATCCGCCAGTGTTTGTGGTGAAACTGATGGCGGGCCTGGCACCGCGGCGAATCGCCGTGCAAGGTGGCATCCAACAAGCGGTCGGCCACATACAGCACCCACACCCCCAGCGCAAGCACCACATAGCCGTGGCTGGGGTTGTAACTCACGCCCCAGGTTTTCGCGAACAAATACAGCCAGACCACCGCCACCAGCGGAGCATCGAGGCTCAGCAGGTTGGGCAGCAACCACAAGGGCTTGCGTGGAATGGCGCTCACGCCGCAAACCTTCCGTGACAACACCAGCCAAGGCAAGCGCGCAATGGAGTTTTCACCACAGGAGCCGCTCACGCCATGATCGCCTCGGCCACACCCCGCGCCGCAGCCTCCCCGGCGAGCCTGCGCACCAGCGCAAGACCGAAGTCCACCGCCGTGCCCGGGCCCCGCGAGGTCAAAATCAGGCCGTCTTCCACCACCCGCTCATCCGTCACGCCGGGCAACTCGCCATGCACGCTGATGTGCGCGGTGAAGCGGCGGTTTTTCAACAGTCCGGCTTCCCGCAAGATCAGCGGCGCGGCGCAGATTGCGGCCACCGGCTTACCGGCCGCATGAAATTCACCGGCCAGCGTCGCCGCACGGCCATCCTGCAACAATTCCATCACTCCGGGCCCACCCGGCAGATAGAGCAAATCAAAGCTCTCCGGTTCGATTTCCTCCAAATCCGCGTCCGGCTCCAGCCGCAGCCCCCCGCGCCCTTCCACCACACCGCCATGCAGCGAGGCCATCACCACCTCGATGCCACCCCGCCGCATCAGATTCACCGGCGTGACCGCTTCGGTTTCTTCAAACCCGTCGACCAATAGACAAAGGACTTGTTTTGACATACCCTCGACGTTGCCACATCCCGCGCCCAACGCAAGATCATATTGCCGGCGCGTTGCGAAATTTACCGTCCCGCCTCCAACCCGCTCGAGAGCCAGCTCAATAACCGAAATTGAAACCCGAGATCGGCTGCTGAAACCACGAATTACCGGTTCGGACTTCGGAGTTCGCGTTCAGGTCAATCCCACCGCGCGGCGGACCCGCGCCAAGACCTTGGCCGCCTCTTCGCGCGCCTTGGCGGCACCGGCCGCCAGCACCTGATCGACATACCCGGGGTCGGCGGTGATTTCTGCCCGCCGGGCACGCATCGGCGCAAAATAGTCCCAATACGCGTCGGCCAGACGCTTCTTCAGCTCGCCGTATCCTACCCCGCCCCGCTCGTGATCGGCCACCATTGCCAGATAGTCCGCCTCGCTGGCAAACAACTTGTAAAGCGCCAGAATCGTCGACCCCTCGGTCGGCTTCGGCGCCTCCACCGGCGTCGAATCGGTGACGATTTTCATGAGCAGTTTTTTCAAGGGCTTCTCCTCGCCGAAAATCGGCAGGGTGTTGTGATAGCTCTTGCTCATTTTCTGGCCATCGAGGCCGAGCACGACCGCCGTGTCCTCGCGGATGATCGCGTCGGGCAACACCACGGTGCCCTCGCCAAACGCCTCATTGAGTTTCACCGCGATGTCGCGGGTCACTTCCAAATGCTGCTTCTGATCCCTGCCCACCGGCACTTTGTTGGAGTCGTACAGCAAAATGTCCGCCGCCATCAGCACCGGATAGGCAAACAGCCCGTGGGTCGCGGAAATCCCCTTGGCCACCTTGTCCTTGTAGGAATGGCATTTCTCTAACAAGCTCACCGGGCACACCGTCGAGAGAATCCATGCCAATTCGTTGACTTCCGGCACCGCGCTTTGGCGGAAAAACACCGCCCGCGCCGGATCCAACCCGCAGGCCAGGAAGTCGATCGCCAACTCTCCCACATTCTCCCGCAACGCCGCCGGATCCTGCGAGGAGGTCATCGCGTGATAGTCCGCGATGAAATAGAACGCCTCGCCCTCATCCTGCAAGCGCACCGCGGGCTCCATCGCCCCGAAATAGTTTCCGACGTGAAGTTTGCCGCTGGGTTGCAGCCCGGTGAGAATGCGCATGCGCCGCAGCATGCCGCGCCGCGACGCGCCGTCAAGCCTTCCCGATAAATTCATCATTCCGCACCACCTTCAGTTGGGTCTGAAGCGAAGCGCAACGCAGCCTCGCCAGGCAAATCTCTTGACACCGATGAATCAAAGGCTATCCCTCTGGGTGTAAACACATGGCACGAACCAAACAGATAGGCATCCTCACGGCCGGAGGCGACTGCCCGGGCCTCAATGCCGCCATCCGCAGCGTCGGCAAGGCCGCCCTGGGCGCTGGCATGAAGGTGATCGGATTTGAGGATGGCTTTCGCGGGCTGGCGGAAAACCGGCATCATCCGTTTGAAAAGGCCTCCCTGGCCAGCATCCTCACCGTGGGCGGAACCATTCTCGGCACCAGCCGCGACAAGCCGCATCGGATGGAGTTCGATGGGGAAATCCGCGACATGACCGATGTCATGGTCGCCAATTACCACCAGAACCGACTCGACGCGTTGGTGTGCATTGGCGGGGGCGGAACTCATAAGAACGTGCTGCGCCTGGTGGACAAGGGGCTCAATATCATCACCCTGCCCAAGACGATCGACAATGACCTCGCGCTGACCGATGCGTCCATCGGCTTTGACACCGCGCTTGGGATTGTGACGCAAGTGGTGGACCGCCTGCACAGCACCGCACACAGCCACCACCGCATCATTGTGGCGGAGATCATGGGCAACCGGGCTGGCTGGCTGGCGTTGGCGGCGGGCATCGCAGGCGGGGCGGATGTGATCTTGATCCCCGAAATCCCCTACGAGGTGGAAAGGGTCGCCGCGGCGATTCGGCGGCGGCGCGACCACGGCACGAATTTCAGCATCGTGGCGGTGGCGGAAGGCGCGATGTCCTTCACCGATGCGGCGACTTATGCCGCCGCCAAAGCGCGTAAGAAAGCCACCAAAGGCACCCCGGCGAGGGATGTGGCCAAGCGCGACCTGGCCGAGTTCAATACCCGCCATGCCGGCAATACCTGGCGCCTGTGCCGGGAATTGGAAGAACTCACCAAACTTGAGGCACGGGTGACGATTCTCGGTTACCTGCAACGTGGCGGCACGCCTTCCGCCACGGACCGGTTGTTAGCCACGCGGCTCGGCACGATGTGCGTCGAATTGATAGAAAAGGAATGCTTCGGCGTGATGGTGGCCGATCGCGGCGGTGAGGCGGTGCCGGTGCCGATTTGCGAGGTGGCCGGCAATCTCAAGTTGATACCACCAGACCATGCGTGGGTGCAGAGCGCCCGCCAAGTGGGAACCTGCTTGGGCGATTAGAGGACTGCCGCAGTGGCTTCGCCTGCCCGTCGATCCGATCGAAGTTCAGGATCGCCGCCTCGGTTACGGCACGCGGGAGGTCATTCACGGCATTTCCTTTGATATTTAGGACGGCATCATCACCTCGCTGATCGGTCCGTCAGGCTGCGCCAAAACAACGCTCCTGCGCTGCTTCAATCCCGTCAACGAGCGGTACGGCCACGCCACCATCAGGGGCGACCACATCCTTCCAGCCGGGTCTCAACTCCCGCCTCCGGAGTCTCCACATGCCTCAATCCCCCGAGAAACTCCGCAGGGCATCCGCGATGTGTCATTTTTGTCACCGTTAAGACATTCCTCACACCTCTGGAAATGCCATACAACTTTTGTGGCGGCAACTCCTCGGCCAGCCCAAGCCAAACCAAGACAATCCCATGGGCAACCGCTCTCCATTGACGTGCGCGACCGACGTTTCATCACAGCTTCCGCGAGCACGACAACGCCACCAGCCCTGCCTATGAGCCGAATCCTGGTTATCGACGACGAAACCGACATCGCGGACCTCCTCGCCCTGCACTTGCAGCGGGCCGGCTTCACTCCCATCTTCGCTCATGATGGCATCACCGGTCTGGCCCTCGCCAAATCCGAGAATCCTGCGCTCGTCCTGCTGGATCTGAATCTGCCCGGCATCGATGGAGTCCGCATCTTCAAGGAGCTGCGCCGCGAGCCGCGCACTCTGAGCACGCCGGTCATCATGCTCACCGCCCGTGCCCGCACCGAGGACCGGGTGGCCGGTCTCGAGCTTGGGGCCGATGATTACGTCACGAAACCCTTCTCTCCCAGGGAATTGTTGCTGCGCATCAAGGTTGTGTTGAAACGCAGTGCCGCCTCGGCCCCCCGCGAATCCTTCAGCATCGGACCATTCAGCTTCGATCCCGCAACTCTCCAGTGCTACGCCGACCATATCCCGCTGGATCTGACAATCACGGAATACAAGCTGCTCCACCACTTGTGCGGGCACGCCGACCGAGTCTGCGACCGCAACGAACTTCTCAGCTCGGTCTGGGGCCACAGCGATACCGACAACTCCCGCACGCTCGATACCCACATCAAACGCCTTCGCGTCAAGCTCGGGCTCCACGCCGGGTATCTCGAAACCGCCCGCGGCACCGGCTACCTCCTGCGCTCCGCACCACGATTGTAGCTCGGGTTGAAACACCCCCACGATGAATCGTGGCATCGGGGCCCGATCCATCAACGCCCCGGCGTCCTCAAGCGGCATTGGAGCCTTCCTGATGAGATCCGGCTTCCGCCGCCGGCTTTCCCCCCTGCCGCAATCCCGCGAGAAATTCCGCATAGCTTACCAACTCCATCCGTCCGTCGTGATGCTCGATGATGGCCGTTAGGCTTTCCACCCAGTCGCCGGAATTGAGGTATTGGATGGCACCCACCTGCTTGTCCTCGGCCGTATGGATGTGGCCGCAGATGATGCCGTCGCATTTCTTGTGGCATGCCAGTTCCTGCAGCAGTTCCTCGTAGCGGTCAACGAAGCACACGGCCGACTTGACCTTCGCCTTCACCCGCTTGCTGAGTGAAAAATACTCCTTGCCGCGCCAGGCCCGCCACACGTTGTAAAACCGGTTCACGTGGAGCAGGAAATCATAACCCACCGACCCTAGCGACGCGAGCCACTTGTGATGGGTCGAGACGCTGTCAAATCCGTCGCCATGGACGACGAGATAGCGCTTGCCGTTGGATGCCAGATGGACGTGCTCCTTCAAGAACCGAATTCGGCCGAACGACAGCGGCAGAAAGCGCTCCAGGATGTCATCATGGTTTCCTCGCAGATAGATCAGCTCGGTGCCGTCATGTTCGGTCATCTTGAGCAGCTTGCGGATCACGCGGCTGTGACTCGTGGTCCAACATCCGCCACGCCGCAGCGCCCAACCGTCGATGATGTCGCCGTTGAGAACGAGCTTCCCGCAATGAATGTGTTTGAGGAATTCCACCACCTCATCGGCCTTGCTGTCGGCCGTGCCCAAATGAATGTCGGATAGAAACACGGTCCGGCACGAGAATTTCGGCCGCTTGCCGCCTTCCCTCGGAAGCTTCGGCAACGCCACCGCGCTGGCGACGATGCTCTCAAGCCGCCGCTCAAACTCCACAACCACCTTCTCCCAGGGGAGGGCTTCCGCTGTTGCGCGGGCGGCACGGCGCATGCCATGGCCGGCCGGCACAGCAAGCGCATCCAATGCGTGCCGGATGAATTCCGCCACATTCCCCTTGGCCGCCTTGAAGCCGTTGTCTCCCGAGCGCACATGCAGCGCGGCGGCAGCGTAATCAAAGCTCACCGTCACCAGGCCACTCGCCATGCCCTCTAACAGAACATTGCCAAACGTGTCGGTCTCACTGGAGAAGACCTGAACATCGGCGGATGCATAATGTCTCGCGAGATCCTCGCCGGTTTTCATTCCGACAAAACAAACCCATGGATATTTCCCCGCCAATTTTCCCCGCATCGGGCCGTCCCCGACCACCACGCATCGCATGTCAGAACGGACTTGGCGCATGCGTTCGAACGTGGTCATTGCCAGGTCGAAATTTCTCTCCTCCGCGACCCGGCCCACCATGATGGCGACGACCGACGATGCCGAGGCTCCCCATTGGCCCCGCAGCTTTTCGCAACGTTTTCCAGGCGCGAACAATTGACTGTCCACCCCGTGGCCTAGCAGATGGACATTTGCAACTCCCTTGGCCGCGAGCCGATCCGCCATGTCACGGGACACCGCCAGCGTGCAATCCGCGCGCTGGTGAAAATTCGTGTGGAAGCCGGTGGCCACCGGAAGGCCCAAGGCGTTGGCCGCCTTGAGCGCCGCTTTGCCAAGCGGACTCTCGGTTGCCAGATAAATCGCGTCCGGCCGCTTGTCCAACCAACGCTGCTTGAGTTCGGAAGTCTTTGTCAGACCGACCCGATCCTCTGCCGGTTCGAGTCCTGACTCGTTGAGTTCGCTTGGTTCGGGCGTTCTGGCCGAAGAACCAGTATGAATCACCTTTACCAAATGCCCGCGCCGCCGCAGGCCTTCGCTCAGCCGTCCCATGGTCATGGCCATCCCGTTCACATCCGGTGAAAAGAGGTCCGTCACAATGTCGATTTTCATGCAATATTGGCGGAGGCCGCAACGACCTCCGCATTAGTTCAACACCCATTCCCACCTTGCCGCATCCCTGGTTTTGTGGCAATTCCGTCACATGGCACGCATGGGTGTCTAACCCCAGCCGAAAGTGATAACTTTGTCACGCAAATCAGCGCATGACGCTCTCATGAACCGCATCCTTGTTATTGAAGACGAAGTTGACATCACGGATCTCATTGCGCTCAACTTGAAGCAGTGCGGGTTTGTTCCCATCCTCGCCCATGACGGCATCACCGGCTTGGCCCTCGCCAAATCCGAGAACCCGGGACTCATTCTGCTGGACCTGAATTTGCCCGGCCTAACAACCGTCTCGGAATGCCGCAACAACTCCAGCATGGCATCCGCATGCTCCTGCCCCGCCTCCTCCTTGACCACTTGCTCAACACTCGCACCGTCGCACAGGATCCCGATGGCCGCCCAGACGTTGAGCCGGATCCAGATGTCGCGCCGGCCGTCTTCAAGAAACGCCAGGCGCCGGAATCCGTGCCACCCACCGGTCTGACACCACACCGAAACGCCGACAAGATCCTCCGCACCTGCAAGTTCGCGGGCCATGCGCTCGCAGTCCCACCCGATGAACGACGGAAACTCATCCGCTCCCTCATATTCGCGCCGCGCCTGGATCTCGATGATCTTCGGTTGCGCAATGCGGAAGAACGCCCGGTTCAGCGGCAAATAGCGGAAGAAATCCGACTCGCCGTGTTTCATGGAAACGATCAAGGCGGGTGAATTCAATCCGCCCAGCGTGTCCTCAATGGTGCGCCGGTGCCAGATCAGGTCGCCGATGCGGTGGGCGCCCACCGTCCATGTCCTGAAAACCAACAGGCGTTGCCGGCTCTCGAACAGAGGCAACAGGTCCCGCAGAAACCGGTGCGTCTGATTGGAGTTCTTGAGATGCAGGCGGCTGCGCAGCGGATCGCATACGTCCGTCCCGTCGCTTTCGCCTATGCGCAGGATGATCCCGCGCACCTCGGGAAACGAATCAAGCATGTCTGATAGAATCTCACGGAACCACTGATCCAGGGCAGCCCGGCTGCCCCGCGTGGCTTCCAAAACGCCGGCGCTGCATGGAATCGCATCGGTAGTTAGAAAGACCGCCAGTCCCAGCCCGCCGATGATTCGGAACAAGCGGCCAAACTCCGCGCGATAAACCTCCAAGTCATGATTCAATCCGGGACCATGCCAGGGATGCGGAACCAGATGCGCCACATCGTCGAGCGTCACCGCGTTGAATCCGCAATCCCGGGCCTGCGTGGCCAGACTGGTCAGATCTGCGGCGATGCGGTCCCATTGCGCCCGCGCCTGGGGACCATGTATTGTTAGATTGGCGAACGGAATCTTTGACCAGTTGATTCGCCCGCGGTCGATGCCGCGGAAAAACGGGCCGATCGCGTCAAGTATGCGCCATTTCATGGGGATTGGGTTCCGCAAATGATGATGCCCGGAAACCTGCCGGAGCGTTGCATGATGGCAATGCTGAGACAAGCTTTTAATGAAGCTTTGAACCCGAACTGCGAGGTTTGATGTGAATGATCGGTTAGATTAACCACAGATTACACGGATTTTACGGATTGAATTAAGAACAGCGGGTGCGGGGACAAACCCCGCACCCGCCTTTATGGGTCGCCTATGTCAAGCAGAATGATTCCGTGTTTCACGGTGCCGGCGTCACGCGCAGGCGGGTGAAAATCTGGCCGGGAACCGCAGGCAGGGTGAAGACGACCGAGGTGCCGTTGTCCGCGATATAACTCGCGTAGTTCGTGGTCGCGGGCTCCCAGGTCGCAAGGTCGGAGGAGACTTCGACAACATAGGTGCCAAGGAACTGCGGGCTCTTCGGCCAGGTGATCGCGCCATCCACCACACCGGGATTGGCGGTGAAGGTGGAACCGCTTGCGCCCATGAAGTATTTGACGCCGTTAGGCACGCCGGTGTTGCCCGCGTCCTGGTCTGCGGCTTGGCCGGATGCATTGGCGGCGGCCCACCCGGAGTAGGAACTGACCAACGCGATCTGGTTGCCGTTATAGGCATAGTTGAGGGCATAGCCGGACGGCGCCGAGACGGAGGCGAAGGCTGTGCCCGTCAGGCCGGTGTAGCTGCCGATCACATAGACCTTGTCGTCGAGCGGGTTGACGATGTTGAAACTGACGCTGGCGTTGGAGATGTCCAAACCGGATGCGATGATGTGTCCGCTCGATCCGCTGCCGGCGCCATCGATGCTGATCGTGAACGTCTGGCCCGCAGGCATGGCATAGGTGCTCTTCGCAGTCGTGTCGAAGGTCGCCCCGCCCGCCACCGTGACTCCGGCGCTGGAGTCGATGGAGCCCGTGGCACCAAGTGCCAGTGTGCCGGCACCGATGTTCGTCATCCCGGTGTAGGTGTTCGCGCCGGTGAAGGTCACTCTTCCGGTGCCGGGGGAGATGGTCAGCGTCGAGTTATAGGTGGTGTTGTTCAGGACGGCATCCTTCCACTGGGTGGCGATGGAGCTGCCCTGGTTGATGTCCACCGACTTGCCGAAGTTGGCGATCAAGCCGGGTATCGTTTGGCCGGTGGTGGTGTCGATGTGCAGCATGTTGTTCGCCTGTGACAGCAGCGAGGGGGTGATGTCGCCCTGCACGGTCGAGTCGTCCAGCAGGTACATGTTATAGGTATCCGTGGCGGCGGCGAGGCGGCCGGCGGAGGTCGAGTCGATCGCCCAGTTCCTGGTGTTTGGCGCGGACAGGTCGCTGTTGTAGTCGGCCAGGGTCCGGCCGTACTGGTCCCGGTAGACCTCGGATTTCGCGAGGGCGGTTCCGTTGGCCACTGCGGCGTAGAAGCCCAGCGGCGCCTGGATCAGATTGCGATCGGCATTGCTCGTGCCCAGGGCGGATCCGGTCTTGGTGTCGTCCCAAGTGATGCGGTTGCGAAGGAAGTCACACCAGTAGAATTCCACAAAGTTGGTGTCGCCACTGTGGACGGTGGAAGCCTTCGAATATCCCGCCAGCCTGGTGCCACCGCTGTTGGTTGCCGACTTGACAATGCCGTCCGCCATGCCCCATGCCACGCTGCGCAGTGCTTCGTCGGCCATGCCGGCCTTGCCGGGAATCAAGGGCATCGGCTGGACGCTCGGCAGGACGGGTTGGAGTCCGGCGTAACCGGCATCGGTGGAGCGGGTCAGTTGGTTGCCGTCGATGCCGTAAAGCAGCGTGTTGTTCTCGCTCTCGCGCGCCAGCCACCAGGTGTCGTCGGGCGTCGGATGGCTTGAGGCGGCGGCATCGTAGTAGTTGGCAACAATGGTACCGATCACGACGTGCTCATACCCTGGGATGATGTAGCGTGATGTCACATTGGCTGCAAGGTAACCGGCGGTGGTGTGGTGGCCGTCCGTGATATATGCCTTGCCGTCCGGACCGATGATGATCGGCAGGTTCTTGTCGGCCCAGAAGCCAACGATGTAGTTGCTCTTGTTGCTTTGCGCCGAGTAGTCAAAACTGGTGACACCGCCGGCAGTGGTCGGCGTGACCGAATTCAATGCGAGCTTCTCGGAAACCAGGCCCTTGTAATTCACCTCACGATAGCCGAGGAAGCGTTGCGTGGCGCGAATCGGCGTGTTGTCCGGATTGCCGTCGAAGTTGAGCCAAACCTTGGTATTGGCAGCCAGGCCGGTCGAATACTGGACGTAGGTGTTGCTTCCGATTTGAATGTTGGTCGGCGCACTCGCGACCGCGAAGTCGCTGTTGTGGTTGATCACGGCCCACGCGGTGTGGGTGGTCGAGTCAAAGCCATAGGTGCCGAGCGTGTCGGTGGCGGCGTTGAAGGGGCGGTCGCCGACGCACTTGCTGGTGCCGCCAACGTTGCCGCTCACCGCATTCATCCAGGCACCGCCGTCGCGGCTGACGAGCAGCGGATTGGTGGTGGCCGGGTCGTAGCTCAGCGAGAGCGTGAACGTGTCGGTCTGCGCCGAGCCCAGGGCGTTGTTCATGCCCCACAGGGACAAGACATCGCTGACAAGCGTGCCGGACTTCGGCGCCCAGCCGGTGTTGACGTCGTCAACCTCGGGGCGGTTGCCCTCGGCCGTGCCGGTGGTGCTGTTGGTGCCGGCCAGGATGCTCATGGCAGTGCCCTGGTAACCGGTTTCCCCGTTAGCAACGGCCTTGCTCGTGTCGTCGCTGATGCCCACGTACGAACCGCCGCGCGCCACCGTCGTCTGCGTGCCGTTGAGGCTGTAGCCGAAGGTGTCCTGCAGCGTCCACACCGGGTTGGCGACGATCGTGCCGTTGGTGCCGGCACCGGCGGTGTCCTTGTCGGCGGTGTAATACCTGCCGGTCACCTTCGGGCCGTCAACGGTGTATGTATAGTAGCCGATCTTGCCCTGCTGGTCGGAGATCGTCTGCTCACGGCTGGAGAAGCCGCTGCTGGCGGTGTAGAACTTCGTGCTGTCGGACTGGCAGATGATTTCCTGCACCTTGCTCAGGCCGTCCGGGCTGGTCACTATCGAACGGTGGTTCATGTGGTCGTGGCCGCTCATGTCATAACGCACGCCGTAGTTCTGCAACGCCGCGAGGAAGGCGTTCTGCTGTGGCGTGTTCGAATCGTTGCCACTGCCGAACTGGTTGTCCTTGTGGTTCTGGCCCAACAGGTTCTTGTGGTGGAACATGAACGCCTGGCTGTGGTCGATCTCGCCGAGCACGGTGTTGGTCCACGCCGTGGCGTTGTCCATTTCGGTGGTGCTGCCCGATGTCGGGTAGTCCAGCACGACGAACTTGCAGCCCTTCCAGGTCACCGCATAACTCGCCCCGTCAAACGGCGCCACTTCCACGTTGCTGCCGCCCGGAACAAAGTTGCTTTGGAAGAACGTCTTGGATGCCGCGTCGCCCTCGTGGTTGCCGCGCAGGCCGAAGAACCTGATGCCCGCGTCGGTCAGGGCCTTGGTGTGATCCAGGCGGGTCTGCAACTCGCTCGCGCCGCCGTCCTCGCAGAGGTCGCCGACCTGGATGACGAAGTCAACCCCCCGGGCGATGAACTGCGTGTTAACCGCATCAATGATGTCGGTGGACACGCCGTTGGTGCCGCCGCTGGCGTAACCCGTCAGTTGCGTGTCGGCCATCACGCCGAAGCTCCAGGGCTGGCCGGAGACCGGCGCATCGGCAATCGTGCCGCTGGCGCTGGAGGAGGCTCCGGCGGTGAAGCCGCCCGTTCCCAGCGACATAGTGACGGTTTCGGTGCCATCGACCACGTTGTCGGACAACGCGGTGAGCGTCAGGGTCGTCGAGGCGCTGCCTGCGGGGATCGTCACGCTGTTGGTGAAACCGGAGTAGTCGGTGCCTTGCGTGGCGCTGCCGCCGGCAATGAGCGGAACAACCAGCGCGTTGGTGGTCGGGCCGTCACGGGTGACGGTGAACACCAATGTCCGGTTCGTGCCGTAGTCGAGCGTGCTGCCGCGGGTGGCGGTGATCGTAACCGTGGGCAGGGTCACCGTGATGTTGACTGCCGTGCTGGTGGTGGTCACGCCGAGGTTGTCGGTGGCGACGGCGGTCAGGGCGTGGCTGCCGACTGCCGGGTTGGACCAGTTATAGATATAAGGAGCGCTGGCGGCTTCACCGAGCTTGGTGGCTCCGTCGAAGAACTCGACCTTGGCCACGGTGCCGTCCGAATCGGCGGCGTTCGCGGTGATGGTCATCGCGTCCGGAATGATGTAGCTCGCGCCGTCCGCAGGGGCGGTGAGGGTGACGGTGGGAGCGGTGTCGCTTGTGACCGCAAAGTCACTGTTGTGGTTGATCACGGCCCAGGTGGTGTGGGTGGCCGAGTCATAGCCATAAGTGCCAAGCGTGTCGGTGGCGGCGTTGAATGGCCGGTCACCGGCGTAGTTGTTAGTACCGCCGGTGTTGCCGCTCACCGCGTTCACCCAGGCACTGCCGCTGCGGGTGACGAGCTGCGGATTGGAGGCCGCCGGACTGTAGCTGAGCGAGAGCGTGAACGTGTCGGTCTGCGTCGAACCCAGAGCGTTGTTCATGCCCCACAGGGTCAGGACATCACTAACCAGCGAGCCGGACTTGGGAGCCCAGCCGGTGTTGACGTCGTCAACCTCGGCGCGGTTGCCTTCGGCCGTGCCGGTGGTGCTGTTGGTGCCGGCAAGGATGCGCATGGCAGTGCCCTGGTAACCGGTCTCGCCGTTGGCAACGGCCTTGGCGGTGGTGTCGGTGATGCCCGCATACGAGCTGCCGCGGGCCACGGTGGTCTGTTTGCCGTTGGTGCTGTAGCCAAAGGTGTCCTGGAGCGTCCACACCGGGTTGGCCGGGATGTCGCTATTCACCGGGTCGGTCGCCCAATACTCTCCGGTGACCTTCGGGCCATCGACGGTGAAGATGTAGTAGCCGATCTTGTTTTGCTGGTCGGACACCGACTGCTCACGGGTCGAGAAGCCGCTGCTGGCGGTGTAGAACTTGGTGCTGTCGGACTGGCAGATGATTTCCTGCACCTTGCTCAGGCCGTCCGGGCTGGTGACGATCGAGCGATGGTTCATGTGATCGTGCCCGCTGATGTCATAGCGCACTCCGTTATCGGACAGAACCTTGAAAAAGTTGTTCTGCTGGGTCGGGTTGGCGTCATTGCTGCTGCCGAAGGCGCTGTCCTTGTGATTTTGGCCTAACAGATCCTTGTGCTGGAGGACGAAGGCCTGCTGGTGCCCGTCGGAACCCATGACGGTATTCATCCACGCGGTCTCCTGATCGGTCACACTGGTGATACCCTCGGTGGCCTGAATGTCCAGGAGCACGAAGGTCGTGCCCTTGTAGTTCACCGCATAGCTGGTGTTGTCGGGCGCGAGGCTGACCGTAACACCGGTGCTGCTGGCCGGGATGAAGTTGTTCTGGAAGTACGTCTGGCCCGCTGAGTTGTCCTCGTGGTTGCCGCGCAGGGCATAGAACGGAATGGAACCGAGGCCGGTGATGCCGGAAATGGTGCCAGCGTTGGCAGCCAGACGGGTCTGGAGGCTCGCAACGGAGCCGTCGTCGCCCAGATCGCCGACAGCGAGGACCAGGTCCACATTTCTTGCGACAAATTGCTTGTTGACCGCGGAGATGATGTTGATGGCGCAGCTATTGTTGGTCGTGTTGACCCCTTGGGTCTGCTGGGTGTCGGCGATCACGCCGAAGCTCCATGGCTGGCTTGGCGTCTGGTTAGCCAAGACATGCACGACCACGGCAGCGGAGGTGGTCGAGGCGCCCAGGTTGTCGGTGGCCTTGGCGGTGAGCGTGTAATCGCCCACCGCAACGCCGGACCAGCTATAGCTATAGGGAGCGCTGGCGGCCTCGCCGAGTTTGGTGGCGCCGTTGAAGAACTCGACCTTGCTCACGGTGCCATCCGAATCGGCGGCATTCGCCGCGATGGTGATGGTGGCCGGAGCACTGAAGCTGGCGTTGTCAGCGGGAGCGGTGATCGCGACCGTGGGCGGATTGTTGGTGGGCGGATTCACCACGATATGGATCGGATCGCTGACGGCGACATTGCCGTCGTTGTCCGTGGCTTTGGCGGTCAGGGTATAGCTGCCCGCGCTCACGCCGGTCCATGCATAGCCGTAGGGACCAGCGGTGGCTTCGCCAAGCTTGGACGCGCCATTGAAAAACTCGACCTTCGTCACGGTGCCGTCGGCGTCGGCGGCATCCGCGGTAATGTTCACGCTGGCCGGGGCGGCGAAGCTGGCGTTGTCCGCCGGTGCGGTGAGGGCGACCGTCGGCGGAGTGCCCGTTTGCGCGCTGATGGAGACATTGTCCAGGCCGATCATTTGGTCGGGCGAGGGAGATTCCGCATTGTCATCGAACCAGCGCAGCAGGAGTGTGGAGCTGGCCGCCCACGGGCTGGAGAGCGTCACCTGGGTCACCGGCACGGTGGTCACGCCAACCGTGTTGGGAACCACGATGCCAGTAGGGCCGTTCAAGGTCGGATTGAGGACGGCGACGTTGGTCCAGGTGGCGCCATCGTCCAAGCTGTAGAACAACCAGTAGCCGGGCAGTTCCTCAATGCCCATGTAGGGTCCGCTGTCGTAGGTGGTGTTGTTGTTGGTGGTGGTGGTGAAGCGGCGGATGTCGTAACCGATGTTGATGGCAGTGACGGGCTGGCCACTGGTGTTGGACATTGAATACTGGATTTCGCAGGCGGCATTGCCGGACGGGCAACTGCCGAGGGCGCGGTCACTCGGCGAGCTGCTGAGGCCGACGTTGTAGCCTTGCGCGCTTTTTTGCGTGGTGGGATCGGTCGCCACAATGAGGGTTGGGTTCGCGGTGAGCGCGCTGCCGGAGCCGGTGCCGTCGTTGATGGCGGTGGGAGTGGCATTGGGCATGAATGTGCTCGGCGCAGGTGGCGCGAAGGCGAAGGTGTCGTGGCCGCCGGAAAGTGTGTAGAACGACCAGCCCGCGGGCAACGCGGTGCCGGCCGTGCCCATGGAGTCGAAATTCTCGGTGACGGAAATCGGAACCGGCACAACGTTTACCGCAACGCTGCTGGAGATGGTCGTGCCGCCGTCGTTGTCGGTGGCCTTTGCGGTGAGCGTGTAGCTGCCCACGGCCACGTTGTTCCAAGTATAACTATAGAGAGACGCAGTGGCTTCGCCGAGCTTCGTCGCGCCGTTGAAGAACTCAACCTTGCTCACGATGCCGTCGGTGTCGGAAGCGGTGGCGTTGATGGTGATGTTGCCCACCGGGATGCCGCCGGCGGCCGGCGAGGTGATCGCAACGGAGGGCGAAACGTTGTCGGTGTTGGTAACGGTGATGTTCACCGCCGACGAGGTGGTCGTCGCACCTGAATTGTCCGTGGCCTTGGCAGTGAGCGTGTAACTCCCGCTGATCAGCACATTGTTCCAAGTATAGCTGTATGGAGAAGTGGTGGCCTCGCCGAGTTTGGTGGTGCCGTTGAAATACTCCACCTTGCTGACCGTTCCATCGCTGTCGCTGGCGTCGGCAGTCAGGGTGATGGATGCCGGCGCCTCGTAGGTCGCGCCCGTGATCGGCGCGGTGAGCGCGACGGCGGGCGGAGTGTTCGGAGTCGGCGCGGTGATAACAACGTTGTTCAGGCCGATCGCCTGGTCGGGTGAAGTCTGGGCGGCATTGTCATCCAGCCAGCGCAGATAGAAAGTGCCCGCTGGCGCGATCGACAGGCCGGAAACCGTCAGTGAGGAACTGGTGGTGCCGGCCGTATTGGGGACGGTAGTGATCGTCGGGTTCGGCGTGACATTGGTCCATGAGGTTCCGTCGGTGCTGACGAACAGCCAGTAGCCGGGCAGTTCGTTGGCGGTGGAAACGGCAGCATAGCGCACCGTGTCAAACGCCACCGTCAGTGTTGTGATGTTGGCACTCGTGCCATTGGTCATGGTCAGTTGAATGCCTGCGCCGGTGGTGCTTGTCGGAGAGGTGGCGATGACGCGATCGCTGGTGTTGCCCGCGGAGGCGGCAGCGTTGTAGCCGTTGTTGTTCGCGCTCGAAGGCGTCGTGGTGACTGCCAAGGTGGTTGAGGCCGTGCCGACCGCAATCGAGGCGACACTATTGGTGCCGTTTGCGGGGATGCCCGTGGCATTTGTCCAAGTCGTGTTTGAGGTCGTCATGTTGAAGCTCAGATGCTTCCACCCTGTGGGCGGCGCCGTGCCGGCCGTTCCCATGGAGTCGAAGTTTTGCGAGTAACTTCCGGTGAAGGAAACCTGCGCTGCCAGAGGCAGTGAGAACAACGCTGACGCGGCAGCGAGCAAGATATGTTTGATGGAGATCATGGAGGGTTGGTTGATTGGAATAACTTCGCTTGGGCGGGACATCAGAGCGATGTCTGTTCGCAAGCTGCGGTGCCGATTTCAATTTGACCATAGAAGTGTTGTGAATAATTTGTCACATGACTACAACCTCTATCTAACCGCTGCGACAACTTCGCTCGAATGCGACGGTGTGACTTTCGCCACGGCGGCGCAATGCGGCATCACCCTAGTGATGCAGGACGCCCTGCCGTTTTCATTTCGTCTACGCAAGCGTTGTGAAAATTTCGTCACATGAGCGGAGCGCATGATCATGATCCGGCCAATGCGGCATTTTGGTTAGATCCCTTGAGGAGCCAGGAATGTTGTCGTCAGGTCAGGATTTTAAGAACCGGGTTGATTGACGAATGCTGATTTAGGAATCTTGAAGTCAGCTTGATTGGTGCCGGCGCGCCTCCAAGGTCAAATCACAGATCATCAATCACCTTCGCATTCCGCCAGGTCTGGGGATGACCCTACGCGCGTAGCGAGCGCACCGGGACGGGCTCTGGTTGGGTTGGGCAAGGAAAGCAGGAAGTGGATCCACACAACACTCGTTTCCTGCATTCCCGCTTTCCCAATTCGGATTCTCCCGTGTTAGGTAGAAGCGCGATCCGGGTCCTTGGGGAATTGAACTCGCCCGCCATGAGCGACTTCATGAGGTCAAACTCTGAGATCCGTTCTTGATTCAGATCCGGTTCTCATCAAGGAAAGTGACAAAGTCCCCGATCCCGGGTCACGGCGGTGGCGTTCGGAAAAGCCAGTAGAGGATCACGGCTAGACCGCAGAGGGACGCCAGAATCCAAATCCGCGACTTCACGGCGTTCAAGTTCCGGTCTTCTTCCCGCGCGCAATTGCAAAAGGGCTTCAGCCGGCACTTCGCGTCGGCACAGGCCTCTTCGCCCGCTTTTCCAGTGGCACACACGACGAGGACGATTCGTCCGATCCGCGCCTTCGCCCAACGAAACCGAACCTGGGAGATCACTCTGGTCTGCGCACCGTCGGGAACCGTGCAGCATGCGCGCTGCTGACAAGGCGAATTGTCTTGCGACGGTTGGACGTGACGGGATTCGGCGGGGCCCGATTCGTGGTGGGAAGTTCCGGTGGATTGGGCAGATTGATCAATCGTCTTCATCATCGGGAAACCTAAACGACCTCCGGTCAACTGTCAAATTCAAAACAAAATCAAATGTAGGCAGTCCGCTCTGGAATCGGCGTTCAGCGACCGGCGATTAGTCGGGCGCCAACCGACATATCCGACCACGCTCCCGCATTCAGGCTCAGTCCGCCCGCCCGAGGATCTGCAGCAGGTCGCTTTCAAAGCGGGTGACCACGGCGGACCATAAGAGGCGGCTTGCGGCGAGGCGGGCCTCGCGCCGCCATTCGGGCCAGCGCGCGCGGTCAAGCGCATCGATGCAAGGCGCAAGGAATTCCGGTTCATCATTCATCGTGGCACTGAGGCCGTTAGCCTGGTGTTGGAGGTGGAGGCGGGCGGCGGCGTAGTTGTATGCCACGGTGACGAGGCCGCTGGCCATGGCCTCGATGATGACGTTGCCGAAGGTTTCCGTGGTGCTGGGAAAGATGAAGACATCCGCTGAGGCGAAATGCACGGCCAGATCCTCGCCCGTTCGCATGCCGGCAAAGTGACAGTGGCCGGCGGCGACCTTCAACTCCGCGCGCAACGGCCCGTCGCCAACCAACACCGCCTGGAAATTGCGGCCTAGCGAATCCTCATGCCGGGCCATGGCTTCGAACGCTCTCATGGCGAGCGGCAGGTTCTTTTCCGGTGCCAGCCTGCCGACGTAGAGCGCGACGGTGTCGTCCTCGCCGGCCCCCCAGGTGGCGCGCAGCCGCTCGCTGCGCTTGGCGGGATCGAAGTGAACGGTATCGACACCCCGCCCTAACAGGCGCAGGTTGTTGAAACCCAAGGCCAGCAGGCGGGACATGGCATCCGGCGACGGCACGAAGGTCGCCCGCGTGCGGTTGTGAAGCCGGCGCAGGTATGCACCCGCCACATCCTCCAACACGGAGAGACGATAGTCCCGCATGTTATTGGTCGAAGTTGGTGTGATAGCCGGAGACGACACAAGCCCCGGCGTCGCCGGCGGCATCAATGGCGGATGAGCCTAACAAACTCTCCGTGGCCACATAGACGACGTCCGGGTGCCGGGCACCCCAGTGCCTGGCAAGCGTGCCGCGCGCCGGCAGGCCCATGCGCAGGCCCCGGTATCCGGGCAGCGGCAGGGCCGCGAGCCGGAGCCTGGCAGAGGAATCCCCGGGGGCGATGCTGCCCTGGTCCAGCGCGGCGTCCAACAGATCTCCGGGAACGATGGTTTCCACCTCATGGCCCCGCTGGCGCAAATTGTCTTGCAGGCGGCGCAGCGTGTTGGCCACGCCATTGACGTCCGGCGGAAAGGTGTCGGTTACAATACTCAGGCGCATCAGTCGGTGGGAGCCGGGTTGCCGCCGGGTTTCGGTCCGAGGGCGTGTTGCGTCTCACAGAATCCCTGCCAACCCGCCGCCCCCATGAAACGGGCCATCAGGCGCGGGTCGGCTGCCAGCAAATCCACCGCCACCAGCGCGTCAGGCGCGGCGGCGTGGCACGAGGCCGCCTCCAACCGCGGCGCAGCGGCATTGAAGTTCACCCAATGGCAGCGCAAGCCGGCCATCAAAGAACGGGAGGCCATGGCACGGTCACTGCTACTACCGGCCTGACCCAACAAGGTGCGATAGCGCGGATTGCGCGCGATGAAATGGCCGATGCCTTTCCACAGCAAAATGAGGGAATGTGGATTGGATTGGTATGCCGGAATGACGAATGAGCTGGCGAGTTCAAGGCAGCAGCCGAAGCCGCGCAGCACCCCCGGAGCAACCCGGAGCATGCCGTGCGGGTGAGAACCGTCCCGGCCGCGCTGCCCTAACAGTTCGTCGCTGAGGCCCATGCGGCAGGCACCCGCGATTTCCCGCGTGGCCGCATTCCACAGCACCACGTGCCGGTAGCCGGTACCACATCCCTCATGGGCGAGGACGCGCCCGGTCCGCTTGCCTGCCTCGCGACACGTCAATTCACGCAGGTGCCCGATTTCCCGCAAGATGTTAGGAATCGCGTCGCTTCCGGCCAGCCACACTTCCAAATCCCCGAGGGCCGCCAACAGGCAGTCGCCCGGCAAGGCGTCGATTTCGGCGGCGAGCAGCGCGGGGGCGAGCGGTCGCGGCAACGGCCCATCGGCCGGAGGGCGGGTGCGCCACGACCATGCCGGCAAGCGCGGGGGCAGCGGCCGGCGGCACCGCGTGCGCTGATTGCGGCCCCGGGGATTGCCGCGAACGACAAAACGCGCCATGTTTGTTAGATCGGGCGCCCCTCCGGCGGTCAGCCCGCACCAACCAGCCGGACGCTTGCGGCAGGCACACCAGGCCTGCCAGCGTTTGGGAAGCCACGGGAAGCGTGTGGATGGGTTCATGGGTTCGTGCGGATTGGCACCATATCTATATGATATCAGCCGGTTTTGCCTTGGCACGGACAGTGTTTTCAGGTGACGAGTTTGTCACACCACACCCGTGGGTTGCGGCACACCGGCAAGAATTTTCCAGCATGTTTCTTGACACCCGGCAACCCATCGCTATCAACTGCGCGCAACCGCATGGCACGCACCAAACGCATCGGAATCCTCACCGCCGGGGGCGACAGCCCGGGCCTCAATGCCGCCATTCGCAGTGTGGGCAAGGCGGCCTTGAGCCGCGGCATGGAAGTCACCGGGTTCAGGGATGGATTTCGCGGGCTCGCGGAAAACCTGCGCTACCCGTTGGACAAGGCCACCCTGGCCGGCATCCTCACCGTCGGTGGCACGATTCTCGGCACCGGCCGCGACAAACCGCATCGCATGGAAATCGATGGGGAAATCCGCGACATGACCGACGTGATGGCCGCCAATTACCAGCGCAACAAGCTTGACGCCCTGATCATCATGGGTGGCGGCGGCACCCACAAGAACGCCCTGCGCCTGGTGGACAAAGGGCTCAATGTGATCACCCTGCCCAAGACGATCGACAACGACCTGGCTCTAACCGATGCATCGATCGGCTTTGACACCGCGTTGGGGATCGTGACGGACGTGGTGGACCGCCTGCACAGCACGGCGCACAGTCACCATCGCATCATCGTGGCCGAGATCATGGGCAATCGCGCCGGTTGGCTGGCGCTGGGGGCGGGCATTGCGGGCGGTGCCGATGTGATCCTGATTCCGGAGATCCCCTACGAGGTTGAAAAGATCGCCGCGGCGATTTGCCGGCGGCGCGACCACGGCACGAAGTTCAGCATCGTGGCCGTGGCGGAAGGGGCGATGTGCATCGCGGATGCCGCAATCTATGTGGCCGCCACCCAGCGCAAGAAATCCACCAAGGGCACTCCGGAACGGGAAGCGGCGAAGCGGGACCTGGCGGCATTCAATGCCCACCACGCCGGCAACACCTTGCGGCTGTCCAAACAATTGGAAGATCTGACAAAACTCGAGGCCCGGGTGACCATTCTCGGTTACCTGCAACGCGGCGGAACTCCTTCCGCCAATGACCGCTTGTTAGCCACACGCCTCGGCACGCGCTGTGTCGAATTGATAGAAGGCGATTGCTTCGGGGTGATGGTGGCCGATCAGGGCGGGGTGGCCGTGCCGGTGCCAATCCAGGATGTGGCCGGCAACCTCAAGTTGATTCCACCCGAGCATGCCTGGGTGCAAAGCGCGCGGCGGGTGGGCACGTGTCTCGGCGATTAGGAATCGCCGATAGGGATGCGCCTGGCGGCAGATCCCCCCGGATTGCCGAATGCCGAAAGTGTCACAATCGACTGCTTGACATCGGAAGCAAGAATGGCTAAGCGCGTTGACTGCGTGCAGCTAACCGCAACCCCAACGCCAATGAAAATCGAATTCCGCACCCCCGACACCCAATTGCTCTCCCGCGAGGAAGTCATCAGGTTCCTCAAGGAAAATCCGAAATACTTCGAGGACGGCGAAACCCCGGTGGTGGAGATATTGCAGGATGACGTAGTGATTCACCGGACCAAGAAGCTCGGCAAGGTGCAGCGCTTGTTCGCCGCATTGCTGGAGGATTTGAAGAAAATCAAGGAGTGACCACGGTGCTCCGGCACGCCAGCGGGCGGCCAGCCGCCATCTAACATATATATCCGTCAGCGGGGCCGCCATCGCCTGGTCTCCTGGCAGGTTCCCCGCCAGTCAAAATGATTGATCCATCACCGGAAGTGTTCGATGGCCGCCGCAAGATCCATGTCCGCTCGATCTGCGTCGGTGGGGACATCGACACCCGCTCGTTGCGCAAGGCACGTTGCCTGTCCACCACGCCCCTAACGCTCGAGGCCGGGCGCTGCGGTTTTGCCATCGTTTTCCGCTACGCCGCAGTGGTCTTCTTCCACGTCGAGCCGATTGAGGAATCCGCCTTTCTTGACGGCCTGCGCCCGCTCATCCAGCGCCCGGCCGCCGACCTGATGATCGAGGAAATGGAGCTGGCCCTCTCCACCGACGGTCGCGAAGGCGTCGAGGGCAACACCATCTTTGTGCCGGATTTCGCGCTGCCCGTCCTGCAAGTCGTCGCCGAGGTCCTCGCCCGCAGCGTCGTGCTCGAACGTTTCGAGGGCCGCGTTGGTGCCACCTTTGAGGCGCTCCAGCCGATGGCATCCAGTTTCGGCCTCGGCCGCCTCACCCGCGCCCACCACCGCAACCTGCTCAAACGCCTCGGCGATGTGCTGTTAGATCAGCAGGAAATGGTCGGTCGCGTCGCCGTCTCCGACAAACCCGACGTCCTGTGGGACCGCCCCGAACTCGAACGACTCTACGCCCGCCTCACCGATGAGTTTGAAATTCCCGATCGTTTTGAAGCGGTCGAATCCAAACTCGACCTGATCGGGCGCACCATCCAAACTGCGGTCAACCTCGTCCAATCCCGCCGCTCCCTGCGTGTAGAGTGGTATATCGTGATCCTCATTGTCTTTGAAATCGCCCTGACGCTCTATCAAATGTTCATCCGCGACCGCTGAGGGCGCACCCGCCTGGAGCGCGCTGAGCGGGCCGCAAGAAAGACCCCACCGATCATGGAAATCGAACTCAAACTGCTCATCACCCCGTCAGACGCGCAAGCGCTGTGGGATCATCCATTGGTAAAACAGCATGCCACTGCCAAACCGGTGCAAGTGCCGCTGTCCGACACCTATTTCGATACCCCGGACCTGGACCTCCGGCGCGCCGGCGCCGCGTTGCGGGTGCGCCACGCGGGTAACGAGTGTAGCCAGACGCTCCAGGCCGGCGGCAGCGTCCTTGGCGGCCTGCATTCCCGGCTCGAGTGGGAATCGCGGATTGACGGTTCAAAGCCCGACTTGCCGGCGTTGCGCGAGCTGGTCGATGCCAAGACACTCTGGTGCCGCTTGCTGCGCTCCCCGCTGCTCGAGGAGCGCCTGGTTCCGGTTTTCACCTCGCAGGTCACCCGCACCATGCTGGAATTGCGTCAGCCGCAAGGGGATTGCGTTGAGATGGTGCTGGACCAGGGCCATCTTGAATGCGGCGAAACAAGACTTCCTGTCAGCGAAATCGAATTGGAACTGAAGTCGGGCGACCCGGCGCATCTGTTGGATTTCGCGCTCGCGTTGCAACGGGACATCCCGATGCAAATCGGCACTCTCAGCAAAGCCGAGCGGGGCTTTTGTCTGTTGGATCCGCAGCCGTGTCAACCCGTGAAGGCGACTCCCGTGCCCTTGCGCAAGCGCATGTCGGTAGAGCAGGTGTTCCAAGCCATCGCCAACAGTTGCATGGCCCAGATTCAGGCGAACGGAACCGGCCTGACCAAAGCCTACGATGCCGCTTGCCTGCACCAGATGCGGGTAGGGTTGCGGCGCTTGCGTTCGGCCCTCGCAGGCTTCAAGGATGTGCTGCAAGCGCCCGCTGAGTTGCGGCAGGAACTAGACTGGCTTGCCACCCAACTGGGCACGGCCCGGGACTGGGACGTGCTGGCGGGCTCAACCCTCCCCGCCGCCGCTGATGGGTTTCCAGGCGACATCCAACTTGGCGAAGTCCAGCACGCGGCTTCGGTTCGATCCGATGAGACTCACGCTGTCGTGTCCGCCGCGCTCGGCTCACAGCGCTACACGCGGCTGGTCCTGAGTCTCACCCGCTGGCTGTGTGGATGCGGCTGGCGCGAGTCGATGTCGGAACGGGACCAGCGCCGCTTGTCTGCAGGAGGCCGGAAGTTCGGCCACGATCTGTTGAGAAACACCCGGCGCCGCATGCTCAAGCGCGGCGACAAGGCGCGCGGTGCGAATCCGGAGGAGTGCCACCGCCTTCGCATCGCGGTGAAAAAGATGCGCTACGCCACCGAGTTCTTCCAGGCGTTTTACCCTACCAAGCAGATCCAATCGTGTACGGGGACGCTGGAAAAATTGCAGGACGACCTTGGGCGCCTCATCGATGCCACGGTGGCCGGGAACTTGCTAGGTGAACTGACCGACAGGCAGCCGCACCTGGCAACGGGCGCCGAACGCGTCCGCGACTATCTGGAATCCAACATCAACGGGCTCGACCTGGGAATCCGCAAGCTCCTGAAGAAGTTCGCCGCAATGAAGTTCCTTGAGTAGTCTGGCCGCTAGACGAAAATGCCCGGGGATTCGAGCTAACGGAACCCACCTGAAGGTAACAATATCGTCACAGGATTTCACCTTGATCAGGCAGTGACGCCAACTATGGTGGGAATCGAAGGGCAGCCAGCTCTAACCAAAACATGAAACATATCACCACTCAAAATCCGTCCCACATTCCTGATTCCGTCAGCCTGGCTTCCGAGGCAGTCCTCGTCGAAACCTGGGATTCCGGCGTCCTGGCGGGAATCCTCCGCCGGAAATCGCAATCCGGAGAGTCCCCGACCTTCCTGTTGCTCGGTCGCCGTGAAGCAGCACTGTTGCGTTCCCATCTGGCCGCCGCCTTTGGCGAAGAGGCGGTGGTCACCCTCAAAGGCACATATTACATGGGCCTGGAAGTTGTCGAAATCGACTTCCCGGAGTTCTTTCACACCGGCGGCATCAAACGTCCGCCGCGCCTGTCCGGCCTATCCGGTGGCGGCAGCGCCCGCGCCGGCATGGACTCCGGTTCGATCTGGCGGTTGCAGTTAGAATGAACCGAGGTATCGGCTCTTCACGCCATTGACGGCGATGACGTGGCCGCCCGGTTGCGCGGCGGCGCGGGCGAAGCCAAGATGCGCCGCACACCGCACAGCACCGGGTCACGTATGTCGTTTTGATGGGGAAATATGAATATGACGGATTAGTTAAATCGAAACAAGCAACGCAAGCGCGAAGTGAGATGGGATTGTAACATTTTCGTCACGATGAGAGCCGTCCGTCATGTGTCAATATTGTCTCAATCGGCAGGTTGAGGAATTGGGATATGTGGCTAATTTCCGCATCTCCGGCAGTGTGCCGGTTATCCCATCGAACTATCAAACACCCCTCCACCAAACTCCAACACATATCATCATCGTCATGAATCCTATATTTTTCTCCTCATGGGTCTTGAAGAACCCGGGCGCGTCCGATCATTCGCCGCCGGATGCCGCGTTCGTTTCCCCGTCCGCCGCAACGCGGCGCCGTCCCACCGTCAACAAGATCCTGCGTTTCCTCAGTGCGGGATTCTCATGCTGGGCTTTGGCCGCGGCGTTCATGGTTCCGAACGCGGCGGATGCCGGGATCATCATTTCGGAAGTAGCTCCCTGGTCCAGCGGTAACAGCTCCCTCGGAGCCGACTGGTTCGAGCTGACCAATACCGGCGCCTCAGCCGTGAACATCACCGGCTGGAAAATGGACGACAACTCGTTCAACTCCGCTAACGCGGTAGCCTTGAATGGCATCACCAGCATCGCTGCCGGTGAGTCGGTCATCTTCATTGAGTTGGGCGGCAGCCATACGGCAGCCGGCGAC
>Ga0118677_10001534_pt1 | contig 48707 bp, 41 predicted proteins | sample AliMusrvi5mmetaG_FD_86154 | JGI IMG/M metagenome (GOLD analysis project Ga0118677, IMG submission 86154) | reverse complement strand
ATTAAAACAAATTACCAATGATTAAATTCTCAGTTGCCGTATTCAATAAATCTAACAGATTATAAAGCTAAAGAAGCAGTGATTGGTCTTTACAATGGTATTTTGGCATCTATTGACTCGTTAAATAAAACTCTAAACACTTATATAACATCCAGCAACCAAATCAATGTCAATTTAGAATTAAGTCTTGTTAATTTACGAAACATGTCAAACAAGCATTATATTTTTCGGGTTCTGCTCATGCTTTTTATACAGTAGCGGTTTGGTTTCCAGTTCTCAGGAACCGGCGTTGCAGTAACTGATGTGGAGGTTACCGGGTATAAGCTGAAAGAAAATTATATCCACCTGAATCAGAACGGCACAGAGGCTGGACAGCAGAAAATCACGGTGATCGTGTTTGACAACGACTATAAGATCATGACATTCCCGGGAGGTTTCGGTATAAACGTGAAACCAGGGGAAAAATATGTGAAACCCGACACCACCGTTGTTTCTGTCAGTTTTAAACCCAACACCTATTCTATAACCGATGCCGGGGTTGACCATTTTAACCCATTCCTGATCGTCAACGGAGAGAGGGGCAAGGAGATTCATCTGCCCGACAACCTTCCCACGAGCCTTGTTAATACAGCCTATTTCAAAACCGGCAACGATGATTCCGATCCGGCAATGAACAGATATTATAAAACAACGACCAACCTCCCCTGGGCTATCAGGATCACCACGGGGTTTGATTATACCATCGAAGGAGCCCAGATCACCAACGCCTACCTGAAGTTCGCGCCCTGGGCCGAATCAGCAGGGGTCCAGTATCCCGACCTGTATCAGAAAAACAGCGGTTTCCGTAACGCATCAAATATATACCAGGTACCTTAGCGGCTCCTGCTTAAAGCTTTTTCCAAGGAGTTTCCGGAAATACCCAGGGCTTTTCCTTTTCATTTTCATCCCGGGTTTTGCCTGAAAAGTGAACATCTATTCGTATCTTAGCAAATAAACCCGGCTCCAGGTTTGATGCAGAAAGAATAAAATACAAGTTGTAATGTTATCGGTTTCAATGACAGGTACTTATCGTAAATACGGCAGGAAAGCCGTACAATTCTACCTTGATCATTATCCTTCACCTGATATCGGCAAGGAATCAGAATTACCCTGGCTCCGAAACAAATTGTTCATTTCGGTGCTGCTCATCACCTTCCCGATTTGCTGCCTGGCATATATCCCCAGCGTTATCATTTCCGTGCTGACCCTTCAGTATGTCATCATCTTTTTCGACACCCTGGGCATGGCGGCCCTGATCTTCATCTTTTTTGTAAAGAATTATAGTATCAGGTTAAAAAAAATAGTTTTTTCTTCCATTTTTTACATCCTGGCAATCGTACTATTCCTTTATCTCGGAGTCAAAGGACCATCAGTCGTCATGCTGATGAGTGTGTCCATCATGATCACGCTGTTCCAAAGTACAAGAGCAGGTCTGGTCTCCCTCGTTTCAAATGCGGTTATTTTTATGCTGTTGATGACCATTGCCCCGGGAGAAATATCCCATTTGGTATTTTTCCAGGAATTCAGTTTGGCGTCGTGGGCCGTTGTTGGATTCAACCTGGTCGCGTTCAACACGCTAGCTGTTTTGTCGGTTGCCTCGCTGGTGGATCAGCTGAACGGTTCATTCATGGAAGGAAAGAAGTTGGAGGCGCTTTTAAGGGAGGAAAGGACAGAACTGATCGCCGCGAAACAGAAGGCAGAGGAAAGCGACCGCTTAAAATCGGCCTTTCTTGCCAATATCAGCCATGAAATCCGGACCCCGATGAACGGGATTCTGGGGTTTTCAGACCTGCTGACTGCCCCTGACCTCACTGGCAAGGATCAGCAGCGGTATATCGGCATCATTCAGAAGAGCGGCAACCGGATGCTAAACATCATCAAGGAAATTATTGATATTTCGAGAATCGAATCGGGTCAGGTGGAAGCCAGGCCCAGGGAGACGGACCTGAACCAGCTGATGGAAAATAATGTGGACCTGATGAAATCCGAAGCCGAAGCAAAGGGATTGGCCTTCTCCTCCAAACCCGGATTGTCGGGCCATGACGCGCTTATTACAACAGACGGGGAGTTGCTGTTTGCCATCCTGGCCAACCTGGTGAAAAATGCGATCAAATACACCACCCATGGTTCAATTTTGATAGGGTATATTCCCAGGCCCTCTTTTTCTCCTGACCACAAAGTGGAACCTGAAACCGTGGAGTTTTTTGTCAGGGATACCGGTATAGGGATCCCGTTTGACCGGCAACAGGCTGTTTTCGACCGGTTTGTCCAGGCAGATATTGCTGATGTTCAGGCCCGGCAGGGAGCCGGGCTGGGGCTGTCGATAGCCAGATCGTATGTGAAAATACTTGGCGGCAGTATCTGGGTTGAAAGTGAGCCTGGTATTGGTTCGACATTTTATTTCACGCTTCCATATCGCATTGAACCTACAGTAAAACCAATTGTAAAAACACACGGGATGAATGGCAGCCAGGAACCAGCGACAAAACAACTGAATATTCTGGTTGTTGAAGATGATGAAATATCATGGGTTTTCCTTTCGACGATCCTGAACAAAATCAGCAGTAAGATTGTCAACGTTCAATCCGGTGGAGAAGCGATACAGGCATGCCGCGATAATTCCGCGATCGATCTTATCATGATGGATATCAGGATGCCTGTGATGAACGGGTACGAAACAACACGGCAGATCCGCATGTTCAACAAGGGGGTCGTCATCATTGCCCAGACAGCCCATGCGCTCACGGGTGACCGGGAACAGGCGCTGGAGGCCGGATGCAATGATTATCTTGCCAAACCCATTATTAAAGAAGAGTTGCTGGAACTGATAAAAAAGCATTTCAATAAATAATCCGGAACCCGTCACCTGCGTTCCTGCAATAATTCCCTGCATCTGAGCCTGATTAAAGCCTGTCATGATTATTCTCGAAAAGCCCTATGTCTCTGAATTTCTTCAACAAACGGTTGTCCGTTTGCAGGTTCCTGTTCTGGCAACCCCGTTCTCTGAGAGCCTGGAACATGCCGGCAAGATGAACCTGGTGGAAGACAAGTCGTTTTTTGCCGCACTTAAAACGGCACAAAACCCGAGGTTGTACAGCAATTCCGAAAATTCAACCGAATTGCTGAACCTGCACTGCCCGAAACTGGCTGTTACCGGGAATGTGAATTTCTTCAAGGACAAATCAAAACTCAGGGAGCTTTTTTCAAAGCTGAACCCGGATGTCTGGTACCGCAGGTTCTCACTGGCTGACCTTGATGATCTGGACATCTCAGCCATCCGGAAGCCGTTTGTAATCAAGCCGGTAAGGGGCTTTGCCAGCATCGGGATCCATGCAGTATATCATGACTCGGAATGGCCGGGCGTGCTGGCAGGAATAAAAAAGGAAATCCACCTGATGCAAAACGTTTTTCCCGATGTGGTGGTGAGTTTGAACGATTTTTTGATTGAACGGTACATCGAAGGCACTGAGATCGCGATCGATGCCTATTTCAATGCCAGCGGGGAACCTGTTATTCTCAATATCCTCACCCACCTGTTTGGTTCAAAATCGGATATGAGTGACAGGTTGTACCTCACTTCCGCCGCTATTGTGAGGAAGTACCACGACCCTATCATGCGTTATCTTGAAGAAATTGCCCTGTTGCGCGATCTGCGGAACTTTCCCTTCCACCTGGAAATGCGGCAGGAACAGGGCGGCAGTTTTGTTCCCATTGAAATCAACCCGATGCGGTTCATGGGATTTTGCGTGGCCGATGTGGAATACTATTTTTATGGCATCAACCCATACGAACATTATTTTAAGCAGGAAAAACCCGACTGGGACAAGATCCTGGAGCTGAGGGGCGACAAACTCTACGGCATGTTCGGGATCGATATCCCGAAACACCTGGACAAAAGCCGGATCCGTTTTGATTATGAAAAATTCATCGCCCATTTTTCACATGTCTTGTTTTTTGTGAAAATGGATTATACAAAATTCCCGATGGCAATCTACCTCTTTGCCGAAGTGAGCCGAAGCCGGTTTGATGAATTTGAAAAGATCCTCTATTCCGACCTTTCTGAATTTATTCAGGAATAATATGCACATCCTGCTGCGGAAACGGAATCTGGATGCCCTGTTCCCTGAAAAGCGCGTCGATGGCCAGGATCAGGTCGCTCTTCACATCAAAACCTATGCTGAAATGGGGTACCCAGAATTTCATGACCAGGTCGATCGAACTGCTATTGAATTCATTGGCCTGGACGAAAGGTTCCGGGTGTTTTAAAATACGGGGATCTGCCAGCATCAGGTCAAGCAGCAGCTGTTTTGCCTTTGCGAGGTCGGTGCCGTAGGCTACTCCCAGCGGCAGGTCGAAGCGCCGCCGGCTGCTTCCCAGGGTCCAGTTCACCAGATGCTGGTTCAGGAGGTCGCCATTGGGGACGATCACATCCGCACCGTCCCAGGTGGTGATCACGCTGCTGCGGATGCCGATCGATTTCATCTTCCCCGTTCGCCCGGCAATGTCAACAATATCGCCGACGTTGACCGGTTTTTCAAAAGCAATGAAGAGGCCGCTTACCAGGTTGTTTACCAGTGTCTGCATGCCAAAGCCGATCCCGACGCTGAGTGCGCCGAGGATGATGGCAAACTTGTCCATGGGGATACCTGCCGAGACGAAGGCCAGCAAAACGCCGGCGGTGATAATGGCGATCCGGATCAGCAGCAGCCAGCTGCCCAGCCCTCCCGATTTCGGTTTTCCCGGGCTGGCCGGCGCATCGGCTGCAAGGAAGGAAACAATGCGGGTGATGATCCCCGACAAAAAGAGAACCAGGGTGAAAATGGAAATGCTTTTGAGGGTGAATGTAAATGCCCCGATCTCGCGGGGTTCGGTGAGCGCGCTGCTCAGCGGTTCGAACATGGTCTGATAAAAGTAGAAATTCCGCGTGATCAGGATGAAACATCCTGCGAAGAACAGCAGGTACAAGTAGAATGGCGTTTTTTTATTCTTCAGGTTCTGATGGTCGTCGTCTTCCCCTTTGTGGATGTGATAGGAGATCTTCAGGGTGTCATTTGCCAGGCGGGCGGTCCAGTACATCAGGCAGGCAACGATGATGGTAAAATAGCCGCTGGCCATGAATGTCTTGATCTGGTTGTACCCCCCCGAGAAAAAGTTTGTGATGGCCAGGGTTTCAAACAGCGCCATCAAACCAAGGAAGACCAGGATCAGTTTGTCACTGACTCCATGCCGTTTCATGCCGGCCAGGAAGTAGACCCCGGTCGATAATCCTGCAACGCTGAGTACCAGGATCGTCCACCGTTCAACCATCGATTGCCGGAGCATCAGGTTGTCGGTAAAAACGAAGAGGTACAAAATGAAGAAGATGAGCCAGATCCTGAACAACCAGGGGGTGACCGACTTATGCAGGATCACAGATAAGGCGATTCCGCTGATGATCCAGAGGCACCCGCTAAAAATAAAGGGAGGAAGCGGGAGGAAGAACTGGAAGGCGGTGATGACCAGCAACGTGGCGGAGGCAAAGGGATAGGTCAATACCTGCAGGCGCTCCCTGAGCAGCTCGGGAACAGGGGTTTCCCTGCTTCTGCGTTTCAGCATCGACAGGTAGGTACCTGCTCCGATGATGAAGAGAATCATCAGGATGATGGCGCTGAAATGGTTTACGAGGTAAAAAAACAGCACCAGGTTCGCCTTTCCCAGCGAATAGCTGAGCGCCTCCCTGAACGGTAGTTCGTTTGATTTGCCGGTACCGAAGGTCCCGCTTTCAATGAGACCCACTTTTTCAAATAATTCCTTCCGTTGCGTTTCGGTCTCCGCGATGTCCGATTCCAGGCTGAATTTGATCAGGTTGACCTTGATCTCCAGTTTTTCAATGCTGTCTATCGCTGCTTTCAGCGGTTCGACGACTGGTTTAATGTCCTTGCCGATTACAATCAACCGCTGAAAATACCGCATCAGCGCGACGGAATCATTGGGCACCTGGTATAATACGCTGTCCATCATCAGCGAATCGAGGTTGTACTGGAAATGACCCAGCGACCGGTGATAGGCGAGAATCTCCTGCAAGCGGATGTCGGTCCTTTTAAGCAGTTCTTTTAACAGGATCGATGTAGTCGTCAGGTTCCTGACAGTAGGGATGTTGTCCTTGCTGGTAATTACGCCGGCGCCGGCCAGGGCCTTCCATTCCGACAACCGGTCGGTCTCCTTTTTGATTTCCTGGTATGAATAACCCTGTTTGAGAAAGTTCCTTGCTCCCGCCAGTTCGTTCTTTAGCAGCACGAATGTCCTGTTTTGTTTCAGTACCACCTGGTGCGCTATGAACTCTTCCCGGCTGTTTTTGAGTTCCCTTTCAACCAGCACCTTGGTTTTGGATGACAGTTCCTGGTAGCTGGAAGAGAGCCGCAGGGAGGAATCCGGTTTTGATGGGGTTTTCCAGGCAGCGTAAGAGAGAAGATTAAAAAGAACAGCCAGGCACAGCAGCAGGAACTTGTTCATTGTTTTTTGTTTTAACGATTGTAATAGAATCCTCCCGGCTCACCATCATCTTCTCTGAACGGGTGCCCAAATATAGTACAAGATGTTTAATTTTCAGAAGTGGAGGGTTAATTCAACATAATCCAATCCATCCCGGGTATGGGATTTTCCGGGTTAGCGTATTGTTCACGGTTAGTTAAGCAGGGCTGATTGGCTGATGTAGCGGGCGTCCTGGTGATAGATAAACAGGCAGGTGCCCTCCTTGATCGTTTCAACAACCGCTTTGATCATGTCGGGAGGCAGTGACGGGCAACCGAAACTCCGGCCGAGCCGCCCGGTCTTGCGGATAAAATCTTCGGTGGCATATTTCGCACCATGAATGATGATCTCGCGCTTCAACGCATTGTCGTTGAATCCTTTTTCCACTCCTTCGAGCACCAGCGACAGCCCGGTCTTCGATCCCCGGGTCTGCTGTTTTGTGACATAAAAGCCCAGGCTGCTCTCGCATGAGCCTAGAACATTCGAAAAATGTGTTGCGAATTCCTCGCCTGTTTTTCTGCCGTGGGCGACATAGGTGTTGAATAGCAGCACTTTGTGCAAAAGGTCGATCACATATAGCCGCTTCATTTTGCTCGACTGGGAGAAGTCGGCAATGGTCAGGATACCCGCATTTCTGAGTTGGCCGCCCAGTTCGAGTTTCCTGAACCCTTTCAGGGCAAGTTGGAAAACCTCGGCCGAGAGTCCTTTTTCTGCCAGGTTCAACGCGCTGAACAGGTCACCCCGGATTTCCACCGGGGGAACCGGCTTGCCGGAACCTGCCCGGTTTAACACCGGGACCAGGAGCAACATAACAAGCATAAGGTATTTTGTCATGTTGCAAAGATACGCATATATTCCTGACCTTACATTTTTACAACGGAGTTGGGGTGGGCAAGTCAACCTGAAGTGGCTTTATCCCGGCAAATTTCGTATCTTTGCACCAAACCAAACTCCTTATAATGATAAAACGCATCCCGTTTCTGTTCCTCCTTCTCCTGTTTTCCTGTTTTTTATCGGCACAGGAGGCTGATTGCAGTAAGGCGGTGAACGCAGCTCCCGGGGTCGACAGGAGCGAACTGATCGCCTATGCCAGGCAATACATCGGTACACCATACCGCCGCGCCGGGGGCGATCCGAAAAGAGGATTTGACTGTTCCGGCTTTGTCAATTTTATCTTCCGGCATTTTAATGTATCCCTTCCCAGAAGTTCCAGGGAATTTAAAACGATCGGCACAGTGGTGAAGCCGGAAGACTTCAAAGTGGGCGATGTCATCGTGTTTTACGGGTTCAGGGACAAGGGGCACATCGGCCATGTGGCCATTGTTTGCGAGGCCAATGGCATGAAGTCCCGGTTTATCCATGCCTCCTCGGGCAAAGCCCATAGCGTGACCATCAGCGACCTGGGTTCGGAAGGATACCTTCGCAGGTTTTATAAATGCATTGATGTGATCAGGTAGCTGACCTTACGGGGCTACTTCCCGCCTATCAGCAATTCAGCAAGACTTTCATCCCGGTTATAAATATCGTCATAAAAATTGATCACACCCTGCTGGTCTACCCAGGCAGTAAGGTAACCAATATAGACAGGTATTTTTGGTTTAACCAGGCAGGTACTCTCTTTCCCTGCATGCATGGCGGCATTGATTTTCCCCGACGTCCAGGCCGGGTCGTTCTTCAGAATTTCAACAGCGAAGTCCTTCGGTCTTGCCACACGTATGCAGCCGTGGCTGAAAGCCCTGCGCTCATTCGCAAAGAGACTTTTAGCAGGGGTATCATGGATGTAGATATCATCGGCATTCGGAAAGATGAACTTGACAAGTCCCAGCGAGTTGTTTTTTCCCGGTTTCTGGCGAACCTGACCATTGTTCCACTCCATGTTGTGTGTTTCGAGGTAGTTTTTGTGTTTTGCCATCCCGGGTTTTACGTCCTTGTTGATAATGCTCTGCGGGAGGTTCCAGTAGGGACTGAACACGATATGGCTGAGCATGCCACTGAATATCACTGTTTTCGTTACATTCTGACCAACGATCACCCGCGATTCGAATTCGTTTTTTCCATCGCGGTACAGGTTCAGTTTGTAGGATGGAATGTTTACGACAATGTAGGTCTTCGACCTGACTATTTCAGGGGAGATCCAGCGGCAGCGCTCCATGTTCACGATGATCTTTTTTATCCGTTCGCCGATGGGGATATTCATCTCCCTGATGTGTTTCGGAGAGATGGATTTGTCGGCGTTATAGCCGTTTCGCAGTTGATACCTCCTCACACCTTCGGCCAGTTCCTGGTCATATTGCCTGCTGCCGTTGTTTTGTTTAATATCCCCTGTGATGAACAGTCGCTCCCTGATTTGCAGGATCGCCTTTGCGGTATCGCCCGGTTTGTAGGATTTTAATTTCGGATCCGGGTCAATTGTATTCCAACCGCCTTTTTTCTCGATTTCACGGTAACGTTTCAACACCTCCCGCAATTTGTAATACTGGCCAAACAACAGGCTGTCGTTCCGGGTAAGCATGGCAGGATCAGATATGACCGAATCGAGCAGGGCGGTGTACGAAAGTTCCTTGCGGGGCATCAGCCATCCCAGGTTGGTGGTGGTGGTGTCGTCGAGACCCCTGTAAACCTTTTCTGCATAGAAGAGGTAAAGGTTGGTCAGCATGAGGTCTGTTCTTGTTGGCGAAAGGGTGTTCTCCTTCTCGTTCTCAAAAATTCCGGCAACCTGGTCCTGGCAGGGGAATTTTGAGGAAACCCCCTCCGTATTGAGCCCCCGTACCTTGTCGTACAGGATCTGGCCGAACTCCACAACGCCCTTTTTATCGTACCAGATCTGGGTGAAATGGTGTTGCCGGTATACCTCCCGCACATCTTCCCGGTATTTGTTCAGAGCCGGGTATGCATGGTAGAACAAGGTAACCTGGTTGCTGTCGAAGGGCAGGTTGCTGTGGTGGTTAAGGCTGCCGTTCAGGAGTTTGTCGCCGTCCCTGTTATGGCGCCTGCTTTTACCATGCCTGCACGATCCGCAGGCAAGCGCCAGCATGAGTATGATTGCACTTAACGGAAGAAAATATTTTTTCATTGTTTATTGGCTTATGAATATTTGCCACTCATTCCAGGCAGTTTCTATCGTCATGCCATAGGCAGCCATAAAATGAACATGAATCTGGTCCTTTGAGTCTTCAAATTTAGAAGAACTGATATATGATTTCATTTTTGCCAGGCCATAATGGTCAATCAGGTATCGCACGAACGATCCGGCGACCGGGTAGGTTATGTTGGTGTCAAAATTCCAGAATGACCAGGTACCCAGCAGGTTGTCCAGTGAAGGGGTTTTTCCGTCCTGGTTGTAGGTTTTTGCCAGGAGGTCTAATCTCACACCATTCCATTCGGGGATAAAGAGCGGATATTTGAAATAATCAGCCTGGAATGCGACGGCGATCCCTTCGTTGAACAGGGGAGGCGGAAGTCCGATCAACCGGATGATAATCGTATGGACTCCTTCATGGTTGTCAATTTTCCATATGGTATGGAACCTGTAACTGCTGGTGTCGGAAAAACCATTGGTATCTCTCCCGGTCATCCTTTTCAGATGAGCCCGGTCCCTGTATTTATCAAATTCAATCTTTGTATTCACCTTCACGTCAAGTGCGGCCACAAGCCAGGCGAAATATGCTTCCTGCCAGGTCGTATCAATCCCGTCTTTGTCGGATGCTGAATAGTAATACTCATAATGGGTGCCTGAAACATGCACCGATAAAGCATCGTCAGCAGCCGGGTCATTTTTGCGGCAGGAGATCAAAAGCGCCAGGATACAAAATACGGCTGCTTTATAGATCGGGGACGATAGGTGCAGGTTGAACATGGTTTTCATGGAACAAAATTATCACTTTTCAAATCATCGCGCGATATTTTCCTGAACGTGGCATGGAATGCAGGCAGTTGTCAGGCTATTTATTATCTTTGAAATTCAAACCTCCTCCCATGAATTCCAGACTCCTGTTTTTCATCCTCGTTTTCTTTTCGGGGATGATCTCAATGCAAGCCCAGGATAACAGTGAACTATTCTTTCGTGCTGCCCGGGCAAATGATGTTAAAACCCTGAAGGAGATGCTCGGCCGGGGATTTGATGTCAACACGAAAAATCACTATGGCGTTACGGCATTAAATTTTGCCGCCGATAAAGGAAACCTCGAAGTTGTCAACCTGTTGCTCGAACATGGGGCCGATCCCAACCTGAAGGATTCATTTTACGGGGATACACCCCTGGGATGGGCTATCTACAAGAAAAACACGGCCATCATCCTCAGCATGATCAACCATGGCGGGGATATTAAAAATGAAGACCTGGTCATGAGTGCAGCAGGGAACAAGCTGCACTCGGTTGTCAGGCTGCTGCTCGAAAAGGGCGCGCCGGGCGTGGCAAATGTATTGCTGGCGTCGCTTGGCGACCAGGACACCTCCATGTTCGTCGTAGCGCTTGATTATGTCAAACACAATGACACCCTGCTGTCGGAAGCGCTGGTCAATGCCACGGCCCTGAAGAATGAAAAGTTTATATCCCTGCTGAAGGAGGCCGGGGCTAAATTACCTGCAGCGAAGCCGGAACCGGCAGCAGGGAAAATTGACCCGGCCCTCGCCGGGGAATACATCAGCAAGGAGATGAGCAAAGCAGAACTGGTCGTTGCCGATGAGGCGCTTACAGCCGGTATCGACGGATCGCCGCAATACAGGATGAAATACCTGACCGACACTTCCTATGCTTTTGCCGATTTTCCGGGATTATCAATAACCATTCAAAAGGTCGCAGGCAAAGTGACGGGAATCACCCTGGTTCAGCCCAACAGGAAGCTTGTATATTTAAAAACCACGGAGCCGGTGAAGAAAAACACCGGGATAAAGCCTGTTGCCGAAGACCATGCCAAAGTTGAGAAGCCTGCCAACTGGCCATCGTTCAGGGGCAGCCAGGCCTGCGGTATTGCCGACGGGCAGCACCCGCCGGTAACCTGGGACGCCAAAAAAGATGCGAACCTGAAGTGGAAGACATATATTCCGGGGCTTGCCCACGCTTCACCTATAATCTGGGGAAATTCCGTTTTCCTGGTTACAGCCCAGAGCAGCGACACTGCTTCTGAATACCGGGTAGGACTTTTCGGAGACGTGGAACCTGCCAATGACAGCTCATCCCATATATGGAAGATCTATTGCCTCGACAAACAAAGCGGGAAAATCAAATGGGAGAGAAAAGCGTATGAGGGAGTTCCCCGCGTGAAACGGCATGTTAAAGGATCACAGGCCAATGCCACACCTGTCACCGACGGTAAATACGTGGTGGCCTTGTTCGGATCCGAAGGAATGATCTGTTATGACCTCAGCGGGAAAGAGCTATGGCGAAAAGACCTTGGCATTCTCGATGCCGGGTGGTTCTACAATGAAAACACCCAGTGGGGCCCTGCCAGTTCTCCCGTTATCTATGGAAATACAGTAATCGTTCAGTGCGACCGATCAGCCAATTCTTTTATCGCCGCCTATGACCTGAAAACCGGCAATGAGGTGTGGAAGTCAGTTCGGGATGAAATATCTTCCTGGGGCACCCCAACCCTGTATCACGGGAAGAACAGGGATGAGCTGCTGACCAATGCTTCCAGGTTCATACGTGCATACAATCCTTCGAACGGGGAAGAACTGTGGAGGTTGTCGCCCAACTCGGAGATTACCGTGGCTACCCCGGTGTTCATGGACAGTCTTATTTTTTTTACGGCCGGATATCCTCCTGTTTTTCCGGTATATGCTGTAAGGGCAGGCGGGAAAGGAGATATTTCGATTCCCGACAGCCTGAACTCAGGTAATTTCATTCAATGGAGAAAGAAAAAGGGAGGGACCTATATGCCGACTCCTCTGGCATATAATGGCTACCTCTACACCCTTGCCAATAACGGAGTGCTCATTTGTTACCAGGGGGCTACAGGGGAGGTAAAATACAAGGAGATGATCAAAGGCGGAGGAGCATTCAGCGCTTCTCCCGTGGCTGCCGACGGAAAGATTTTCTGCACCAGTGAAGAGAACGGTGTGTTTGTTATCAAAGCAGGGCCTGAATATGAGTTGATAACTTCAAACCCTGTGAACGAGATCTGCATGTCAACTCCTGCCATCAGCGGGGGACTGTTTTTTGTGAGGGGGCAGCATCACCTGTTCTGCTTCGGGGTCAAAGATTAACACAGGCAGATTGGTAATTTATCAGTCAGTATTATATTTGCATAAATCTTAAGCTATGGCAACACTTACCCAGGAAATGAAGGACATGGTTGCAACGCAGCAATGTTTTGTAGGGACGGTCAATGAAGACGGAACCCCCAATGTAGCCCCGAAACGTTCAACACGGGTTCTGTCAGACGATTCGCTGATTTTTACCGAAGGAACAGGCGGCGCAACATATGCTAATATCAAACGCGGATCCAAAGTTGCCGTATCCGTAGTAAACCGTGAGATCATCGACGGGTACAGGTTTTTAGGAACCGCCACCTTGCAGGAAAGCGGGCCGTTATATGAGCAGGGGGCTGCAATGGCTGCCAGGATTGGAATGCCAAAACCACGCGCTATTGCTGTTGTTAAAGTTGAAGAGATCCATTCCCTGAAGCCCGGGCCTGGGGCAGGTAAGAAGATAGCCTGAACATCCGGAACCAGGTGTTATCCTTTATTTATTTTCAATGAAGTCATGCTTAGCGAACCCGCTACTGCCTGGTCGTTGAAAAATTCGATCTGATCTTTTTCTTCTTTCAATGCAAGCGTGTAAAGAAGCGGCAGAAAGTGTTCAGGTGTGGGAATAGAGAGATCGAAGGCTTTTCCCTGTGAGCGGTAATCGATGAGGGCTTTGTAATCCCCATCCAGGATGTACCTTTTCATTTTCTCATTGGCTTCAATAGCCCAGTCATATCCAAACCCTGGTTCATCCAGTTTGTCCCAGGCCACCATTCGGAGGTTGTGAACCATGTTGCCGCTTCCAATGATAAGAACTCCTTTTTTGCGCAAAGGGGCAAGTTCCCTGCCAAGGTCATAGTGGAACCTTGCAGGCTGGGAATAATCAAGGCTAAGCTGGATTACGGGAATGTCGGCTGAAGGATACATCCGCTTTAAAATGCTCCAGGTACCATGGTCAAGCCCCCAGCTTTGATCAAGTCCGGCTTCGGCTTTTTTTAGGATGCTTCTGGTTTCACTTGCAAGCTCGGGGCTACCGGGAGCCGGATATTGTACGTTGAACAATTCCTGGGGGAACCCGCCGAAATCGTGGATTGTCCTGGGTTGTTTCATGGCCGTGATAAACACACCCCTGGTTTCCCAGTGTGCTGAAATGCTTAAGATGGCCTCGGGTTTAGGCAGAGTTTTCCCAAGTTCCATCCAGGTTCTTGAGAAAATGTTGTCCACGATGGCATTCATCGGGCTGCCATGCCCTACGAACAGCACAGGCATTAAGTCTGTGCTGCCGAAGGACGATGTAAGGTTATTGAGTTCATTCAATTTCATAGCTGCTCCTGCTATTGGTATCAGTGCTAAGGTAGAAATAAAAGTTCTGCGGCGAATTATTTTCCAAGCACTTTCCCTGCTGTAAATGCAAAAATACGGAGAAAGTTCAGATCTGCCCGGCTGCCTGCAGCAGTTCAAATTTTCAGTAATTTTGGAGGATGAAATCCACAGTCAAAAATTTATATTATGCCGGTAATAACATTTGAAGGACCTTTCCTTCCAGCTGATAAAAAAGAGGAAATGATCAAAGAATTCACGAGAATTTCTGTCGAGATCACAGGCATCCCCAAAGATGCATTTGTAATTTTTATCAAAGAGAACCCATACGAGAACATGGGGCAGGGCGGGATTACGATTGCTGAAAAGCTGAAGAACCATCCCAGGTAGGGATTACCTTCAGATCAAACCTTTCAATGGGTCACATTGACCAGTTTCCCTCTGGCCTTGACAGCCATGCAGTCTGAATCCTGCTCGCAGGGAGATGAAAATGTCAATCCTCTGATTAAGAAACGGATTTTATGAATCTGCGGATCTCATCCCTGATCTCATCCCTCACCTTGCGGGTTTTTTCAAGTTTGACTTCTTCTGTTCCTTTAAATGAGGATGGGTCTTCAAATGACCAATGGAGGGTTCTGATCACACTTGGGAATATCGGGCATCTTTCTGAATTTGCCGCATCGCATACGGTTACCACATAATTGAAAAGAGCGCCGTTTTTATAGAAGTCAAATACATCTTTTGTGTTGTTTTTGGAGATGTCGATGCCGGTCTCAGCCATGACTTTTATTGCCAATGGATTCAGGTTGCCTTTCTCCAGTCCTGCGCTGCTTGCTTCAAATTTATCACCGGCCAGATGATTCAACAGGGCTTCAGCCATCTGGCTCCTGGCCGAATTATGAATACAAACAAATAATACTTTGATTTTTTCCATTCATTAATATTTATGAAGATGAATTCAATCGTAAAAGTACGATGGAATTATTTCAGTTAAACAAAACATGTATTAACTTATTGTTAAATCGGTGCAGGCAGATTATTTAAGGTAATTGAAAATAAAGGCAGTCCGCCTTCAAACATTCTTTATTGTGTTCTGAGAATCCGCAACGGATTTCTGATGATTCCAATGTAATCTGAAACTTTTCCTTAAGGAAATTTATCGCTTCGTTCACGGCAAGATAAGTGTCCCTTTTGCAGCACCTGGGGCCGCCATGTTCTGCAATTGAAACCAGGCATCTTCCGGTAGCCAGGTTACTTAGACTCCATTCGTCCCTGGCGAGAGGCGAAGAACCTGTAATAACGCTGATGAAAATCCCGGTTCCCACACCTGCACCGCAATTCCCATGGGTTCCGCAGAATCCGCCCAGGACTTTTTCGGCTCGTTTACGTGCAATTTCAATTTTGGATTGTTTCGAGGCATCTTTCAGCATATTGCAGTAAGCAGAAATAAGTACGGCCGGCACCAGGAAATGATGTTCGGGGCCATGCATTTTTATCTTTTCACTATGCATGATCGCGGTAGCCATTTCAATTGGATTCAAGGAAGCTGAATGGTTGCAATAGGTCTCAATCAGCTTAATCCCCGATTGGGCATGGCAGTTGTCACAAACAAAATGATCGTTAACACAGCTGACGTTCGATTGAAATGATCCTTTACAATAATAACATTCCCTTGATGTATAATCTGGGCTGTATGTTAAATCCTTTCCGCAGATCAGGCAGCCATTCCTATTTTCCGTAATCATGCTAAGCCGTTTGTTTGGTGAAATACCTGCGCTGAAACCAGAATGATACGTTGACCAGGCTGATCAGCACAGGAACTTCAACCAGGGGGCCGATCACCGCCGCAAAGGCAACCCCCGAACTGATCCCGAAAACCGAAATAGCTACTGCAATTGCCAGTTCAAAATTATTGCTTGCCGCTGTGAAGGAAAGAGTAGCGGTTTTCTCATACCCGGCGCCAATACGCTTACCGATAAAAAATGACACAATGAACATGACCACGAAGTAAATCACCAGCGGTATTGCAATGCGCACAACATCCAGAGGAATCTTTACGATGTATTCGCCTTTGAGTGAGAACATGACGATGATCGTGAACAGCAGGGCGACCAGGGTTATGGGGCTGATTTTCGGGATGAATTTGCGTTCGTACCAGTCGCGGCTCTTCATACGGATCAGGCTGAACCTGGTGATAATCCCTGCAATGAAAGGGATCCCCAGGTATATGAACACGCTCTTCACAATCTGGCCTATGGTGATGTCCACTGCAAATGTTTTAAGCCCCAGCCAGGAAGGAAGAACAGTCAGGAAAATGTATGCATAAACAGAAAAGAACAAGACCTGGAAAATCGAATTGAATGCAACCAGGCCTGCACAATATTCCCTGTCGCCTTTTGCAAGATCATTCCACACAATGACCATCGCAATGCACCTGGCCAGCCCGATCAGGATCAGTCCGGCCATGTATTCAGGGTATCCCCTCAGGAAGATAATGGCTAGTAAAAACATAAAGACGGGCCCTATGATCCAGTTCTGGACCAACGAAACCGCGAGTATCTTTACGTTTTTAAACACATCACCCAGTTCTTCATACCTCACTTTCGCAAGAGGAGGGTACATCATCAGGATCAATCCTATGGCGATAGGGATGTTGGTGGTTCCCGATTGAAAGCTGTTCCAGAAGCCTGCAACAGAAGGGAAAAGATATCCTGAAAAAACACCTGCAAACATGGCAAGAAAAATCCATAAGGTCAGGTAGCGGTCAAGAAAGTTGAGACGTTTGTTTGATGGAGACATATCTGTGTATAATTGAAAATGATAGTTATAATTTAAAATGTACAATGTACCAGATACAATGTACCAACAATCAATTATTTTTCTGCTGTTACTGTAATGCTGAAGATGCCAATCTTATTACTTTTAAATTCATTGATCTCTTCTGCAGAAAGGTAATTGCGCAAGAGTTCATCGGGCAGTTCAACTTCCTTCTCCTTGTTTATCTCAATGTTCCTGAACCCGCTCAGGCGGATGATATCGAGGTATTCATCTTTCTGTATGGCTCCTGCAACACATCCTGCATACATTACTGCATCATCTTTCAATCCCTTTGGCAGAGCCCCTTTCAGCACAACATCGGATATGCTGAAATGACCTCCTGGTTTCAGAACACGGAATATCCCGTCATAAGCCTTTTGCTTATCGGGGACAAGATTCAGGACACAGTTACTTACAACCACGTCAACCGTATCTGAATCTACAGGCATTTCTTCTATATCGCCTTTGATGAATTCCACATTGGTAAACCCTAGTTTTTTCACATTTTCACGGGCTTTTTCAAGCATGGTATCACTGAAATCAAGGCCGATCACTTTACCTGCTTCCCCTGCAAGTGCGCGCGCTACGAAGCAATCATTGCCAGCACCGGAGCCGAGGTCAAGCACGGTGTCACCTTTTCTAATCTTTGCAAACTGTGTTGGGATCCCGCAGCCAAGGCCGAGGTCCGCATCGGGATTGTACCCTTCGAGCTTCTCATAATTCTCACTGAAGATAGTGTAATCGATCTCGCAGCATCCCCCGGCACCGCAGCAGGATGTTTCGTTTTCTTTTTTTGATTGCAGCGCGATTTGGCTGTATTTTTCGTTGACTATCTCTTTGATGTCTTTTTTATGGATATTCATATGGTTGAAATTTGTTTTGTTACTCAATGAATTATTTTCTTTCTCTTGGCCTTATCATGCACGGACATGGCCCGTTGAGAGGCTGGTATTTTCCCGCTTTCATGGGAAACCCGTCTTTTTCCCAGTCGGCAATCCCGCCTGCGAGACTGGCCACTTTTTCATAACCTTTTGATCTCAGAAAAACTACAGATTTCCTGCTCCACAATCCAACTGCATCGGCCAGGATCAAGGGTTTATCCAGGGGTAGTGATTCCCATTTCTCTTCAAATTCAGTATGTGGAAGATAAATTATATTCTCGACCCCGAATGCACGGATATCAGTATCGAATTCTTCCCTGAGATCGACCAGAACAGCGCCCAGTCCTAATAATTCCAGGACTTCCCCTGGCAGGGGATAGGGAATCCCATCGATCTTCAGGCTGCAGGTATCAAATATATTTGGCATGGAATATCAGGTTTATAAAGGCGCTTTAAAGAAATAAATGGCAATAAAATAAAACCCGCTAAGGATGAAGATGACAGCTACGATACGCCTGAACCACAATTCAAAAATCCTTATCCTGTTATAAAAATTTCCGACTGAAGATATGCTGAAGGCAATGATATAGGCAATAATGATAACAGGAAGCCCTGTTGCTACAGCGAATACCAGGGGCAGTAAAATTCCGGACTTACTGGCCAGAGTCATAGGGATCAGGATGCCAAAATAAAGTACCCCGCTGTATGGGCAGAAAGCAAGGGCAAAAAGACAACCCAGCACAAATGAGCCCCAGTAACTGTTTAACTTAAGTTTCGTTGTAAAACGGTCTGTTAAATTATTGAGTGAAAATCTTCCCAGGTTAATAAAATCGAGCATCAGGATACCGATAATAAGCAAGAAGATCCCGATGAACTTTTCCCCGTTTTGCTGCAGAAATCTGGCAAGATGAAATCTGCTTGCGCCGAAAAATAAAATAAGTCCTAAAACAGTATAACTGAAAGCCCTTCCGGCAGTATAGATCAGGCCATTGATAAATACCCTGCGTTTATTTTCCAGTTCTTTACTGATGTATGCTGTGGCGGTAATATTAGTGGCAAGAGGGCACGGACTGAGGGCTGTCATGATCCCCAGTATGAATGCCGACACAAACGGCAGCTGAGCAGAGTCCAGGATATTTTGGAGGTACTCCATAAGTCTATTTCAGCAGTAAATTGATCTTATCCTTGAGCCCGCTGATGAATTTATCGGGGTTATTCCGTGCATTGGCAAAAGCAAATTCCGTCAGGTCATCTTTACTTTCTTTGCCTCCCATTGTTTTAGTCAGGAACAGAGCTGAACCTGTCGCCTCATATTTCTCAGCTATGGCCTTGTTCTTACTGTCATCCACATTGATTATAGTAAATTTAACGCTGCCATTCTTCAGCTGTGCTGAAAAATATGTATCCAGGGTTTTCTTTGTATTTTCCTCGATGGCCATGCAGGTGGGGCATCTCCGCGTTGCATGGAAATATAAAACATCCAGTTTCTGAACCGGGTTCTGGGCCATCAGCATTGAGCAAAAGATAAAGCCCAGGATCAATGAAAGACTAAGTTTTTTAATCATGGTATCATAATTTAATGTTCTGTTTTTTCAATATGGTCCTGTATAAGTTGTTTGATTTCTGATACCGCAGGGACCCTACCGTAAATCACCACCTTTTCATCAAAAACCAGGGCCGGGGTTCGCATAACTTTATATTCAAGGATCTTTGTAATATCTTCGACTTTCTGAACTTCGGCCCTAATCCCTGATTCAGACACAGCCTGCTTCGTATGATCCAGGAGGGTCCTGCAATTCGCACATCCTGTTCCCAGTACTTTAATGATCATACTTTTTGTGTTTCTGTTTTTGACAGGTATGATTGTTCCCAGAAATCGGTAAAAAGCTTCTGCGCCTGATTCCAGTTCTCAGGTTCAATGCAATACCTGATCTTGGGAGGCTCTATACAACCCTGTATCAGCCCTGATTCCTTCAATTCTTTCAGGTGCTGTGAAACAGTAGCCTGGGCAATGGGAAGTTCTTCGACGATTTCCCCGCAAAAACAGGTATCCATTGAAGCAAGCAGCTTCACGATCGCAATCCTTGCAGGATGGCTCAATGCCTTGGCATACCTTGCCATCCGGATTTCATCTTCCATGTAATCAGTACTCGTATAAGCCATATTAATAGTTTATCGCAAATATACGATTAGAATTTGAATTATGAACTGATTTGCCCGATTTTTAATAAACCAGAGAAATACTTTTAAATTTGTATCGATTTCCATGGCTGTCCTATTCAGGCAGCCATGAATTTTTTTGATTGAGCAGTAGAGAAAACAAAGTTATCAGAAGTAAAAAATCAGGCGGGGAACAACATGGGGACGGTCTTTTCTAAAATGAACAGCTATTTTGAGTTTTCGAAGGAAAGCGATCTGAAAGAATATCCCAAACAGGTCTTCGTACTTGCGGAGAAGTCCCTGGGTTCCCTTATCGAATCAAAGCTCCCCGAAAACCTTAGTCATCTGATAGTGGCAACGACCACCCCGGATTCACTTGCCCCTTCCCTCGGACAGATGATCGTTGATAAATTCAGCAGTTCTTTTTCAAATTGTCATTCCATCGATATTGTCCAGGGATGTGCCGGAAGTGTTACTTCCCTGATAATGGCCAGCCAGCTGGCTGAGTTGAATAAATCGTCGGTGATGGTGGTTAATGCCGATGCAGCAAAAAGGGCCACCTCCAGGTCAAGCAGGTTTAATAAAATTTTCGGAAACGGTTCGTTTGCCTGCCTGATCAGTTACCAGGATTCAAATACAGGGCTGATACACTCAAAGTCAAGGCAATACAAGGGTCTATCGGAGGTTGTAAGTGTTCCCCTGGGTCATGATCTGCATGATATATTATTAAGGGAAAACAAGAATTTGTACAATGATCCGCGAAAATATCTCGGCTTGTCGATGAACAACCCCCTTGCATTGAAGCTGATCAGGAAAGCTGAAGCTTTCTACCTTGATTTTACCAAAGAAACCGGACCTCCGGATATTATGATCCTTCACCAGGTGAACCCGCTTATCCTGAAATACCTAACATCGGTCTTTAAAAAGTATAAATTTGAATTTATCAACGTCGTTGAAAGTACCGGGAACTGTGGTACTGCATCGGTTGGTATAGCGCTGGATTCAATCAAGGGCAGCATACGGGGGAAAACCGTTCTTTTATGCAGTTTCGGGACTGGCGGGGTCATTACAGCAGGTTATTGGCAAAACTAAAAACCGGGTTTCCTAATGCAGAAGCTGCTTGCGTTTATTTTTACGGCTCTTCTTCAAATGAGTGCATTGACGGCAGGTGCACAGTCCTGGAACTTCATCAAAGAAAAGGAAGGGTTCAGGCTGTATACCCGGCAGGAAGCAAACAGTTCTTTTAAATCGTTCAGGGGGGAAGCTGAAATCAGGGCCGATATGGATAAAGTAAGTTCCCTTATTGGCAATATCAAAAATCTCGACTGGTGGGGTGATGATGTGCATGACATCACCGTACTTGCTTTTGAAAAGGACAGGCATATCAGGTATTATTTTGTGTATGATGTTCCCTGGCCATTCACTGATCGTGACCTGGTTGCCGATGTCACAATTTCTGAAGATTCGGCTACCGGGATACGCACCGTTTATTCACATCCCTTGCCTGATGTGGTCCCTGAAAAGCATGGATTGATCCGTGTTACAAATTACTGGCAGAAGTGGACCATCAGGCCTTTAAACAATGGAATGATCCATCTCACCCTTGAAGGTTTTATTGATCCCGCAGGCAGCGTGCCTGCCTGGTTGTATAACATGGTTATCATTGATACACCCCTGAGGCTTTTACGGGAGGTTCAGAAGAGGGTTCAAACAGATCAGACCCCAGGCTGAAACAAGAAAATTCTTTCGCCCGTAGAGGATCAACGGGTTAATTAATTACTGCCTGAAAACCCTGGTAAGAAATGATTTCATGTCGTTCCACGATGCTTTGTCAGCTTCAGCATTATATTGAATCGGAAGATTGAACTCTTTTCCAAGCTTTGTAGCAGCGGGGTTTGTGAAGGCATGGGTTGCATTGGCGTAGGTCTTAAAAATATAATCGGCATGAATGGAATCCATCTGCCGTTTAAATGTATCGACATCATCCTGTGAAACCGATTTGTCGCTGCCTCCATGGCATATCAGTATTTTGGCTTTTAATGACTGCGGATGTGCAGGCACACCTGCCAATCCGCCGTGGAAGCTTACAATTCCCTTCAGATCGGCTCCAAGTTTGGCATAATTAAGTACCATGGAACCTCCGAAGCAATATCCTATGGCAGCAATATTCCCGGCATCAGCCAGTGGATATTCTTTGACCTTGTCAATTGCAGCATCAAGCCTGGCCTTTGCCAGGGTGGGATTATTGTAAAACGCTGAGGTCAGTTGCCTGGCCCCGGCTGGATCCGAGGCAGTATCGCCATTTCCGAACATATCGACAGCCATGGCCAGGTAGCCAAGTTCTGCCAGCTGTCTTGCCCGCATTTTTGAATAATCATTCAGTCCCCACCATTCATGGACGACGAGAACAACAGGCCGTTTCCCTTTCCTGATTTCATCCCAGGCGATAAATCCCTTCAGGGTAACGCCACTGGCTGAATAATTCACGCTTTCTTCTTTGATCTTTGATGCCATGGTTTTTGAATATGAGATTAAGAGTATTGTAACGATGAGTGCACAGGTAAGGATGCAATGAAAAATATTTTTTGCTTTCATTTTTTTAAGATTCTGGAAAAACGGTCAATAAAAATTTAAAACAAAGGTAAGGGGAAGACAAGCCGGCTTAGTGTGATTACAGCTCAATAATATAAAAGGATTATACCTCAATGTTAAGGTAGTGGCTTTTCAATCAATTCTCCGGGAAACCGAACAAATTTGTTGCAGCAAATCCCAAAAACTATGCAAGTGCATTTTTTTTCGCAATAAATACTAAAACATGAAGCATTTAAGCTGATTCATCCTGAAATTCTGCAAAAGAGTTTTGGTCCTTCGCAGGTTCCCGTTTTTACTCCCCTTGTTTGCGAGCTAATTTTATGCAATCAAATTCCAGGGTATGAAAAAGTTTCTCATTTTATCGTTGGCAGTGTTATTAATGAAAAGCATGATGGCAATGAATTTCGCAGGTTCAACCGACCCTCTGGCAGGCAGTCTTAATAACAATCCCGACACTGTCAGTAAGAAAGCGGCTCACCCACACACCGGTTTTCCCGGGCAACGTAAATCCGCAGTCAAAAAAAAGGTTCTGCCCATAGGCACTTTGAAGATCAGGACTGAAATCCCTGCCAGTTTTTCTTATGATAAAGATTCAACGCTCACACTTACTCCTTATCATCTCGTGGTAATTTACAAGGTTCCTGTCGGACCACATACACTTACATTCCGTGATTCACTAATGGAGCGCCGTAAAACGATTATGGTCGATACCGGAACCACCGGGTATTACCGATTGCTTAAGGATTCGACCATCTCCGATTCGGTCAGCAGGGGAAAACCCGAGCTGGGCCATAAACAGCATATTGTATTAAGGTATGAGCCATTCAAACATGCAATAAGTTTTGATTTTCTTCCGGGTGCCTTTTTTAACGGGAGGGGTATCGGCCCGAATATCAGGTTTGAGATCGGGTATAATGTCAGCAGGGTTCTGAAGCTTGGAATCGGCACAGGGTATGCCTGTTACACAACCCACCTGAAATACACAGCCTGGGAGTGGTTCGTGCCTGCAGGCACCTATGAATCGGAAAACTTCGGCTTGCCTTTTATTCCCCTATACCTGGATATTGCACTGAACTTTAAATCCAACCGCACCACTACCTTTTTAAGCTTTAATATAGGGGCAAGTTTCCCAATGGTCGGATCTATGAGTTGCAAATCTACCTACAACGGATCAACCTATTATCTGAAGATCGACAAGATCCAAACCGGCCTTTATTTTGGTATCGGAGCCGGTATGAAATATTTTTTCACTCCCTTTTTCGAAGGAGGCGTGTCTGCCGGCTTTAACATGAGCATCAATGCTGTCAGCGGCGATTACTACAATGACCAGGCATATACAGAGTATGCCTACCCTCATGCAGCACCTCATGCCACGACAGGTCTAGGGATCAACCTCATGTTCGGATTTAACCTGGATACAAAGAAATCACAGACTAGACCTCAGCCATGGTGAGTCCTGGTAATTCAGAAAGCCTGATCTTCTTGCAGTCGGGCAAAAATATTGCCGGTCCTGTCTATTTTTTCTTTGCTGGCGTATAGACGACAACCTCGTTTTTAATTGGCTTCACTGTCTTGAGGTAAGCAAATATCGCCTGAAGGTCCTTTTCGGTCATTTTTCCGTACATGGTCCATGGCATGATTGAATTGAATTTCCCCGGCTCAACTTTGGTGTTAAGGGTCAGTGAGTCGCTGTGGATGCGGAAATAATGGATGAACATGTCATCTTTCCAGGCTCCGATCCCGGTTTCTTCATCGGGTGTGATATTGCTTGATCGAACTATCAAACCATCAGGGAAAGGGAATTCCCTTCCTCCTCCGAATTCAGTTCCTGCAACCAGGCTGCCCTTGTCGACTTTGGTGTGGCAATCAATGCAGGCTGCTGCCGTGGTCAGGTATTTCCCATAATTCACCACATCGGTTTCCTGAGGAAGCTTTGAAGGTCTGGCTTTATGAGGCATTGTGTTAATGATGAAATTCATAGGGAAATCGGATGATGATTCGGGGACCTGGTTTTTTATTGGTTTCAGGGTCCTGAGATAAGCAATAATACATTTTATGTCTTCCTCGTCCATCAGCCCGTAATAATGATAAGGCATTACCGGAAAAATAGCTTTGCCTTTTTTGGAAACCCCTGTGGTGATTGCCCTGAAGAGTTCTCCGTCAGTATTATTGGCTATCCCTTCGGGTGTGATATTGGTAGCATAATATGCCCCGGGAAATCCGAATTTCTGATCAAATAAGTCACCTCCCATTCCTATTGTTCCTTCAGTCGGAGGACCTGAAAATCTTGACCAGTCGCGTTTTGAATGGCAATCGATACAAATTGTCACATGGTTGGCAAGGTATTCCCCTCTTGCTATCCTTTCGGGGGTCAATTCGACCTTAAGATCCTGCGCAGATCCTACATTTGGCAGGGCAAACTTCAGGTAACAAAGGGCTACAGCCAAAACAATAACAATGATTATTACAATCCAGAGTAAAATCTTCTTTGCTTTTTTCATGGTTCCGGTTTTAAAGGATTAATGATTAAACGATTTTATTCTGAATGCGGAAGGGTATAGTAATCCCGGGAAAGTGCCGTGATGATCATTGCATTTCAGTTTAGTTTGAAAAACGCTGCATTCAGTATTGTTGCAAAACTAACCCAAAGAAAGTAAGGGATATTAATATAGGCGGCGGCGGGCTTGATCCTGTAAAAGAGTGCGATCATAACGGGTAAGCACAGCCAAAGTATTACGATATCCAGCAGACCGAGCCCGATGTGTTTAAAATAGAAAAAGAAGAAACTCCAGGCAAAGTTAAGGAGGAGCTGAATGAAATAAACGGCAAGGGCCCATGATTTTGCTTTACCTGCCGGCTGGTTCCAGATCATGTAAAATGAGACTCCCATCAGGATGTATAGAACAGTCCAGACAGGACCAAAAATCCAGTTTGGAGGGCTGATGGCCGGGTGGTTCAGTGAAGCATACCATTCAGGTATAGCGTTTGAAGTGAAGAGGCCTGAAACGGCTCCGATCAAAAGCGGTAAAGAAAGGGAAATAAGAAGCCTGATAATATTCATGGTCTTCATGTGGATGGATTGAAGTTCAATTTACATTTTATAAACCAATGCATTGATATTCATTCCGGCTCCGACAGAGGCCAGAATAATGGTATCCCCTTTCTTAATTTTATGGGTGTTCATCTTCTTCTTCAGGATGAGGTCGAGAAGTGTGGGAACTGTTGCAACCGAAGAATTACCCAGCCATGAGATAGTCATAGGCATAACGTTTTCAGGTATATCATCAATACCATAAAGTGTATAAAGCCTTTGCAATATCGCATCATCCATTTTCCCGTTCGCCTGATGGATCAGCACTTTTTTAATGTCGCGGAGATTTACTTTGCTTTTTTCCAGGCAGTCTTTGATCGCCTGTGGAACTGTTTCAAGGGCATACTGGTATAGCCTCCTGCCGTTCATTTTTAAAAACATTTCTTCGTGCTCAGCACCGGAAGGCTTATATGATTTGCCCATGAAAAGCATTTTGGAATACAGGAAGGTATCTGAACGTGTTTTGTGCGCCAGGATACCGATTGGAGTGCTGCTCTTCCTTGCTTCCAGAACAGCCGCGCCTGCCCCGTCGGAATAAAGCATACTGTCCCTGTCGTGGGGGTCGGATACCCTTGATAAAATTTCCGCCCCGATAACCAGGATTTTCTTAGCATCCCCTGATTTTATATAATAATCGGCCTGAATCATTGCCTGCAGCCAGCCGGGACATCCAAAAGGCAGGTCGTAAGCTACAGTGTTGGGATTTTTTATGCCAAGCTGAAACTTGACCCGGGATGCAAGGCTGGGTACAATATCCAGTTGCTTATTGCCTTTACGTACATCACCGAAATTGTGAGCAACAATGATGTAATCGAGTTCTTCCTTGTCGATTTTGGCAGACTTAATGGCCTCAATAGCCGCAAAACCTGCCAGGTCGGAGGTTACGAGGCTGCCTGATGCATAACGTCTTTCGGCGATTGTTGAAATTTCCTCAAATTTATCAATGATCTCGCGATTCGATTTATCGAGTTTTTTCCCGGATGTATCAAAGAATTCAGCGGCAAGGAAATCTTCATTTTTAACAAGTTTTGAAGGGATATAAGACCCGGTTCCTGTGATAATACTGTAAATGTTTTTCTCCATATAAAAATGATGTACGCCTTTGATTATTTGCCTGAAAATTATGCTGTTCCCGGTCGATTTTGAATTATTTTCAACCGGTTCCAACTGTCCATCACGTATTTAAGCTTTTTTAGAAAAGGATTTTTTAATGCCAAATATTTTTACAAATATACTTTTTTCAATATATTTTACAAGTAAAAATAAGAGGGTGCAGCTAAGATTTCTACAAAGAATAACCTGAAAGAGGGTCATGAATTAGTGGGGCAGGATATTCCCTTATGGATTTCAGGATCGGAAAAATCAGGCATACCCTGTTAATCGCGTGAAATTGCCGAGTTCAGGTACGAGACAAGCACCTCGTTCTTATTCCCGCTGGTGCCATCGTAGGTCAGGGTAACGACAGGAATTCCTGTGATTCGCCTGATCTCCTGGGCCATGGCCTCAGTTACCATTGCCGGGCAGCAGAAGGCAGGATTGGTTTGCACAAAAAGAGAGATCCCCGGATAGTTTTCGAGGATATAAAAAATCTTCAGGATGTTCTCGTAGGATTCGCCTGAATGATAAGGGTTTATATTGAATTTAGGCAGATTTTTTTCAAGGCGTTCAGGACTGACAACCGGTTTGTTCCCCAGGTATTTTTTGAATTGATTATAGTACCTGTCCTCAAACATTTTAATGCTCGAAATCATCACCCTGTAGAGACCAGTATTAAAATAATCGCCACGTGCCATAGCCCGGCGTATCTGATTCTCGATCGTTAATTTTACCAGGTCGGTATAGGGTGTTGTGACTACTTCGCCCCCGTTTTCTTCGATATCACGAATCAGGTCCTGATTCATGATGTCGTTATCCCTCACGTACAGGTCGCCGAAAATGGCAACCAGCGGCTTGTTCTCCGGTTTCCGTTCAATTTTATCAAACAGTGAGACCGCTTCAGTTACGGCAGCATCAATCTGACGCTTGCCGAGAAAAGCCGTTTCAAGGATACTTATGCTTTTTTCGATAGCAGCATCCGTTTCACCCCGGTTGACCTCATAAGGCCTTATTTTGCATCCCATCTTCCTGATCAGCCCGCCCAGCAGGTAAGCGAAGTAGGCATAGTACCCGGTGCTGTATGCAATTTCAAGATGGGTAAGCTGCCCGAAATAAACGGATGCCTTATCAAAACCATGCCCGTAATCCTCAAGCAGGTTTTTAATATAAAAAGGATAAAGCCTGAGGTTGCAGGTGATGTAACATTTGGTCATCCAGAGCATGGTTTGTTCGGGTTTCAGCCCATGCTGTTCAACATAATCAATGAATTCCTGGGCAACGATATTCACAGGAATACACTGCCCTGTATTATGGGCCATGCTCTTGCGGATGATCATTTCGCTGGATTTCATAAGGCGGGCATCGATGCCTCCCCTCCGGAGGTTGGCAACCAGTAAGGGTGCCACCAGGTTATCCCAGTTGGGGAACAACAGGGTCTTGCCGTTGATCCTGGTTTCGAGATGAGGCAATAAGGCGGGAGACTTTGGCTCAGGCGCTTTACGGTCCAGGGCCGAGTGGTTTCTGAACGACCTGATCGCAGCTTCTATCCTGGTTTCATAGCCCACATTCGAGTCATGCTCATCGATCTGGAGGATGAGATAAGGCTTGTCATATTCGTTCATCATTTTTTTAAAATATTCAATGATGAAAGAATCGGGAGCGCATTTGAATGCGGTGACCAGGACAGGATAAAGATTTTTTGCCGTGGCCGTGGTCCTGGCTGTTTCAAGGATCCTGGAAGCATAATACCAGGGAATTTTCCTGAGCAGAAGTTCGGTTTCTTCGGGCTGCAATTCGTCAGGATCAATCATGTCCTGGAAAAAGCTTTTAATCCCCATCCTGGCAAAAATATCGGGAATGCCTTTGTTCATTGACTTCGAGAGTACCACGTAGGGCCGTCCCAGTAAAACCACCGAAACCCCGTCGGCAGGGTTAAATTCAGTTTTAAAAACCGTGATCAGTTGCTTTTTGCGTTCATGGGCAAACAGCAGGGCCTCTTCGTAAGCCCATTTCACTTTTTCAAACGTGATGGCTGGTCCAAGGCAGGGGCTGAGGCTTGCGGTAAGCTGTTTGACCACCTGCCGGTTCCCCTTATGGAAATTAAGCATTGGGGATATCATTTTCCCGGTAACGGCCTTATCCTTCATTGTAAAAAGGAGAGAGCCCGAGTACTGTGTGTAATAGCAGTAATGGCTATCGGAATTTTCCTGTTTGTCCCTTGTTTCCAGTGAAACCGGGAAAAAAATAAAATCTGTTTTACCTGCCAGCCAGTTTACATGACCGTGAATGGAATCAATTGGCGCGCAAAATTCAGCACCGGCTATTCGCTTTCCTTCTTTTACAGGGTCTGTGTAATTTTCGCTGGTCACGATGCGCACGGATAAATTTCCGAAAAAACGTTTCCAGAGTATAAGTTCATCATACAGGTGCAATGCAGCCGGTAATCCAACCACGACCTCATGGCTGAAGGTCTTGGGCTGGACCAGGCGAAGGATAGTGGCTCTCTGTTCAAGGAGGTTAAAAACCCCTGATTCTAAGTTAAGGTGTTTTTTTGTTTCATAATCCCGCCCGCAAAGAAACCCGTATGCCACCTGTTCTCCATGCACATTGGCGAGGCTGATGTGGCAATGATTCGCGCAGATCGTGCACCTCTCTGAACGGATGTCAAGGACTTCCCGGAAAAACCCGAGGCCCCTGAACCCGGATTTGGACGACATATCATTTTTAAAGCCATAGTGCCTGGTTTCAGCCGGTTTTTCTTCCCCGAGAAGCAGGGCTACGCCCAGAGCGCCGGTAAGATGACAGTAAGGCGATACAAATATTTGTTTTCCCAGCCGTTGTTCAAAGGCCGCGACCAGTGACTTGTTTTTTGCTGTTGCCCCCTGGAAACAGACTTGCTTGCCTATGGAACTCTCTACAGCCACTTTTTTAAGGTAATTTTCGGTCACTGAATGAAGTACCGCAGCAAGGATCTCATCCACCGTATACCCTTTATTAAGAAGATGATTCATGTCGCGTTCCATAAAAACAGTGCAGCGGTCGCTGGTAAGCGGGGCCGACACTCCCCCTGTCCGCTTTGAATAGGCATCCAGTTCACAGCCCAGTTTCCCTGCCTGCTCCTCGAGAAAACTCCCGGTACCGGCTGCACAAACGGCGTTCATCTGCGAAAAAGTCACCATTCCCTTATGCATGATGGTAAACTTGGAATCCTGTCCGCCGATCTCAATTATGGTATCAGTTTCGGGATTCAGTTCATACGCAGCCCTGGCATGCGCCGTGATCTCATCCACGATGAGATCGGCATGGATGAGCTTCCCTATGAATTTCCTTCCCGACCCTGTGGTCCCGGCACCCGATATGCTGAGGTTGATCCCTGTTCTAAGTATAAGGTCATCAATGGATTCGAAAACTGCCTGGACTGCTTCGGCAGGCCTGCCCAAGGTAGCGGTATAAAAACCGGCAAGGGGGGAATGATCAGTGTTTGTAAGAATGGCTTTTGTACTCGTTGATCCGATATCTATTCCCAGCAAAGACTTATAATTCGAGCCTTTAACCAGTGGAACATACTGGTCGACCAGCACATCCGCAGTATGGGCAACAAAAGAAGGTTTGAATTTCCATGAAGCCTCACTTATAAAATCCGGATACCCCGAAAGCTTTATTTCCAGCGGGGGATAGAAATAATTTTTCTCCTGGTCATCAGGAAGTAAAATCTCATCAAGGGATGATATCTTCTTCATTGCTGGATGCTGTTTATCCTGCAGCCAAAGATAACATGCACCGGCAGCACCCAGGCAATATGAATATTCATTCAGAATGAAACGGGTGTTCAGAAGGTCTTCAAGATGCCTTATCACAGCTGCATTTTTTGAAACGCCTCCAGCAAAGAACAAGGGGAGTGAGGGGTCGGCCTGTTTAAAGAGTGTATCCACCACATTCACGGCGAGTCCCCTGCAAAGGCTGTCGCAAATGGCTTCAAGGGAAAAACCTCTCTGCTGGGCATGGATAAGGTCGGTTTTGGCAAAAACCGAACAACGGGATGCAATTTCAGGAATGGGGCCTTTGTTTCTTAATGCAACTTCACTCAACTCTTCGATGCCTGAGAGGTTAAGGCGGAAGGCCTGCTGGTCGAGAAAACTTCCGGTACCCGCAGCACAGGAAGAGTTAGACCTCACCGATTCGAAATTTCCTTTGTCATCGAACCTGATCAGGCTGAATTTTTCGGCTCCTATGTACAACAGTGACCTTGCTTCATTGCATAAAATTTTTGTCGCCCTGATAAGTGCAAGCTGGGTGTTAAAGGAAGTGATCAGCCCGGTATTAAATACCGGGGATGCACAGGCGGCAATACCAGTAAGGTTCGACAGGTCCAGCTCATGAGTGGCAGACCTCAGCCATTCCCTGAGTTTCCCTTTATGAGCAAGGTACAGGGTTTTCAGGATACGGCCCGACATATCCATGAGCACAAACGAAATGGTGACCGATCCTATATCTATTCCAAGCAGGGTCTCCCGGGTAAAATGCCCGGTTTGTTCCCTCATCGACATGTCCATTTGATGCCATAAGGTTGTTCGGCCAAAGGTAACCCAAAGGCCGTCTGAATGCAAATTAAAATGATTCTTCTTATTTCGTGAAAGTCCCTTCACGGAACTCGCGGAAGGCGGTCATAAGCTCTTCCTCGGTGTTCATTACGATGGGGCCCCGCCAGGCAATGGGTTCTTTTAAAGGCATCCCCGAGATCAGTATGAAACGGGCCCCGTTACTGCCTGCCCTGGCAATGATTTGGGGGCCTTCCCCGAACAGGGCTCCCTCACCTGCGTTTAAGAGGGTTTCTGATAAGGGTTCAAAGCCGGCTTCGCCTTCAAATACGTAAGCAAAAACAGTATGTGCGGGATTGACAGGCGCGTAGAATTCTGTACCTGGAGGCATTGCCACATCGAGATATTCAGGTTCGGCAAAGATATCCTTAACAGGTCCTTTAAGGCCATTAAAAGTTCCGGCGATGACCCTGACCCTGACATCATTTTCAAGGATGGCTTCCTTTATGTCTTTTGCAGGGATGTCCTGGTAGCGGGGAGCAATCATTTTATGAGCTGCGGGCAGGTTGACCCAAAGCTGGAAGCCATGCATGCGGCCCCCATCATATTTCGGCATCTCCTGGTGAATGATCCCTTTGCCGGCCGTCATCCATTGAATGTCGCCCTTGCCGATCACACCGCTGTTTCCCATACTGTCACTATGTTCGACACGTCCGTCGAGTATATAGGTCACCGTTTCAATGCCACGATGAGGGTGCCAGGGGAACCCAGCCATGAAGTCATCCGGGTTATCCGATCCAAAGAAGTCAAGCAATAAAAACGGGTCAAACAAGCCTTCTTCGTAAAAACCGAAGATCCTTGTCAGTTTCACACCGGCCCCGTCGGAAGTCGGCTGCCCGTGGATGATCTTTTTAATTTTCCTGTAAACTTCCATAATTACCTTATCAGTTTGAATTCAGCAGGACTGGCTTTCTCTCAGGCATGCCGCAAAGCCACGAGCAGTGCGCCGGTGATATAGGCTGCTATCCACCAGATATAGGCAAATCTTGAGAAGAGGTGAACAGGCCTTGTGACCATTGTCCCTGGTGCATTTTTCCTGTAAAAACGCCAGATGATAACAGAATCGGTAAACATGCCAACCAGGGAAGAATAACCCAGTACCCCGTGTAAAGTGAAAAAACCATGGCTTGAGCCGAGTATCATAAAGGCTGTAGCTGTAATGTCGAATACCACGCCTGTGGTCAGGAACGAAAGCACGAAACCTGATACCAGTTTTTTTCTTTGTTCAGTTATGATTGCAATGGAATAGAAGATCAGCGCAAGCTGGACGATAATTATACCGAATAAAGAGAATTTGTTCATTGTTTCATTTGGTTTTGGCAACAAAGTTAATGGATTTCGATATCAATACTTCAGCTTGATCTTTACTTCCATGTTAGTGGGTATTTCCCTTGTTTTAATAAAGACCATCCCGTTTTTTTCATCAGGAGAAAAGCACCAGCCGGCAGACTTTTTCTTATAAACTTCAGCAGTTTTACAATACCTGAGTTTTGAGCCTGAGGAGGTAACCTGCTTCGGGACTGAGTTGCCGTGCAACTGGATAATGTAAGAACGTGACTGAAGCTCCCCTTTGTAATCCCCTTTCGCAGCTGCTATCTTAATTTCAGTGACACGGTTAAGGGTATCGGATAGGGCGGACATGTCTGTAAGCGTAAACTTCCCTTCCCTGTAATCACGGTTGGAGCCTTCGTCCTCGAACATCGTGAAATCAGCCCCGGCTCCGGGGTACACATCGAGTGTAAGCGTATCTGCCGGGCGTTCATTATCGTAATTCATCTGCTGGTACATAGGGATAACCGAACCTGCCCTCACGAACAATGGTAATTTATCAAGAGGGGCGGGATAGGAGTTCAGCCAGGTTTTTCCTTGGTATACCTTACCATCCCAGTAATCGAACCAACGGCCTGCGGGCAGGTATATGCTGTCACGCTTTTCCTCATCCCGGTAAACAGGAACAACAAGAAAATTTTTACCCAGGAGGAATTCGTAGCTGTCAAGACTTCCCAGTGCGACAGGGTCCCGGGGGTATTCGAGCACAAGGGCGCGGACGGCAGGAACCCCGGTTTCGGACGCCTCATGGCAGAGAGAATACATATAGGGAGTCAAACGGAGTTTAAGTTTCAGGTATCTACGGTTGATGGAAGTGTAGGGCTCTCCATAGATATAGGGTTGTTTGTCTTTTGGCGCCCAGCCCGACATGGACATGAACACCGGCGTGAAACATTTCCACTGAAGGTCGCGGGTAAAGGTTTTGTCGCTTCCTGCAAAGATACCGTCCACGTCGCCCGTAGCGCAGTTCTGGGCCGAAAGCCCCGAGCCGATAACTGTTGGGATATGCCAGCGGATATAATCCCAGCTTCCTTTCTGGTCACCTGTCCATACTACCGAATTGCGCTGGGTGCCCGCCCATCCGCAGACCGACCATACAAAACCACGGGCATCGCTGTTTTGTTCTATCCCTTCATAAGCGGCCTTACAACCATCAATAGCGAATTTATAACCTTCGCCAACCCAGGCCACATCGAGCTTACAGAGACGGCTGCCATACTGCCCGACCTCCCTGGCGATTTTTTCAACCCCGTTCTCGGTCCAAAGCCCCGTATGGAAGCCTTTTTTACGCAGTTCAACAATTACCGAATCCAGCTTTGTATAGCCACAGCCGTAGCCGTCGTTGGGCAGTATCCATCCGCGAGGCATGTCATTTGCAATGTACTGGTCGGCTATCAGTGAAATAACATCAGGCGTCGTGCCATTGTGGCCGCTGGTATTATGGCCTTTTTTGGCCCCCCGGTTGTAGCAGTTCGCATCGCCCATGCCCAGCGCCCAGCGCGGAGGCAGGAACGGTTTGCCTGTAACATCGGTATAAGCATTAAGGATCTCCTTAAGCGATCCGCCTGCAAAATAATAACAGTCAAAACGGGCTTCCGAATGCGACAGCTTTACAGTGTCTTTGAAGGCGTATTCACCCGCTGCGTAAGTGTTCCTCAAGGCCCCGTAGCCATTGGTGCTCATATAAAACGGGGCCGGATTCGGGGCACCGCCTTCTTCCCAGTTCCAGTCGATCCGCAGCAGTATCGTCTTGTCGCGATGGGAGAAGCGCCCGTTTTGCATCCCGCCACCGTAAAAATATTCGTTTTCGCCACGGCTGAGGTATTGCATAGTTTCCCTGCCATAGCTCATACAACGGTTTTCTTCCCAGACCAGAGTACTGTTATCAGGCTTATACATTGCAAAACGCAGGGGATTTTTATATGCGCGAAGGGCCACAGCAGATGTAGTCATGAGGTAATACCTGTCCTTTTCAACAAACTTAACACCGGCCTGCCCATTGGGCTGGCTGATCACAATATCGCTTCCTGCAGGGTTTGTGAACATGCCGTCATAAGCCATTTGTATCCTGAATATATCATCCCTGCAGAACTCAACATTCACCCTGGCATGGTTGCATTCGAAGGTGAAAGTCTTTCCCGACCATGTGAAACCTGTAACGGCCCCAAGCTCGTAAGCTCCTGAATACAGCTCCATCGCAAGCGTATCGTTTCCCTTCCTTTCATCTTCAGGCAGTGCCGTATAAAATCTGATCCGATGAATGCCGTAATCGGTGAGATCGGCAGGGGGAAATGCAACTTCCACAGTGTCTATGACCTGTATCTGGTGCTGGACGTTTAAGGGCACCGTGACTTTTACAGGATTGCGCTGATCGACCTGCAGGTAGCAGTCAAATGGCTTTTCCAGGGGTTTCGAACCCAGGTTGACAACCTTAAAACGGAACACGTCGGCATTGCTAAAAGTATTGCCAGCCTGTTTATGCGAAGAGAGTGAAGAAGCCAGGAGATCGGCATCCAGGGCTTCCGAAAGTTCGATGTCATCGACCATCCAGTACCACATGTAAATGCCTTTCCAGTAAAACCGCAGGTATACGGTCTTCTGGAAAGCAGCCGTACCCGTGATGTTCAGCTCAACTTCCATGGGGTTTGGGCAATCCCCTTCGGAACTGATGCCATGCCTGACTTCGTATTCCTTCCAGTCGGTCCCGTTGCGTGAAACCCCTACGTAGAGCCCGCCATCATTTCGGACCTTACCCCAATCGTTCCATTTGAAATTCTGCGTGAACTTCAGCACAACGGAGCTTTTATCCGAGCAATCGATGGACATTGTCTGGAAATACGCATCAGGCCAGATGTTCTTCTTTTCCCAGCGGCGGTAATATTTGTCGACCTTCACACCCGGTGCAAACTGCATATGAAATCCCCCGCTCTTTGAAGCTATAGGAGGCGCCTGCTGGTCAAATCCGTATGATCCGGGGTAAGGCTGGTTTGTACATTCCCAAACAATATTGCTGTCGTTGACGGCTTTGCAGATCCATCCTTCGGGAAGCCTGCCCCCTGAAAAATTTTCAGCCCAGAAAACTTTGGATGGGAACTGCTTGTTTTTCTGTGCCTGTGCCAGGATTGCGAGTACGATAAGTGCAAAGAGGATAAACGGTCTTTTCATATTATTTTTCGGTAATGCGGATTACGAGTGCCGGTGATTTGGCCATTGTTTTAAGGTATGAGGCAGGGATGATGACTGTTCTTTTCCCATCTTTACTTCTGATCTTTAATGTCTGCGGATGACCGGGCAGGCTGGCTTCAGAGGCTTTCCCGGCAAACCCGGCCGGCAGATTGACGGAAGCGGGGAGGGCTTCATTTTCCTTTGCCAGGAAAAACAGGTACTTCGTTTTGCCATCCTTGCTTTGGGTGAAACAGATGTTGTCTTGCTGGTAAGGGGCAAGCGGACGGCTGTTGTAAATGGCTTCCCCGTTGACTTTCATCCATTCCCCGATTTGTTGCAGCCTAAGGTAAGCTTCAGGTGCGAATTCGCCTGTCTTGTCGGGACCTATCCCCAGGAGAAGGTTGCCGCCTTTGGCCACTATCTTTACAAGCGTGCTGATGACCCAGTTGAGTGATTTATAATGTTCACCCGGACCTGTATGATACCAGGAATCTCCAAGCGTAATGCAACTCTCCCAGGGATAAGCAGGAACGTTGGCAGGGATCTGCTGTTCAGGGGTGCGGTAATTTTCGAAATCACCGTGAACCGTGCGGTCGACGATAAGGATGCCGGGCTGGTTCTTCCTGGCCATCTTCGCGATGGTTGGCATGTCAACATCCTGTATCCACAGGTGTTTCCCAAGCCATGGCTTTGTTTCTTCAGTGAGTGTGTTTGCAGGTCTTACCTGTCCCCCGTCAAGCCAGAGGATATCGATTTTGCCATATTCCTTCGTGATCTCATCAATCTGGTTGAAGGTGAATTTCTGGAATGACTTCCACCGGTCAGGATATTTTGCCGGATCGTAGTTCACGTTCCTGTCAAGGGCAGGGAAGTAAGGCCACCAGTAATCCGGGCAGTGCCAGTCGGGCTTGCTGAAATAGGCGCCAATTGCCAACCCCTCTTTTCGGAAAGCTGAGAAGACTTCTTTGACCACATTACTTCTTGGGTTCTTTGAAAATGCTGATGCGGCATCGGTGATTTTGTAATCGGTAAATTTTGTGTCGAACATGCAAAAACCGTCATGGTGCTTGGTGGTGAATACCACGTATCTCATTCCCGCGTCATGCGCTGCTTTCGCCCAATGCTCAGGATTGAATTTATCGGGGTAGAATGTCTTTCGGATATCTTCATAAGCTTTTTTATAAGTAAACCAGTCGTCGGAGTAAGGACCGCGCCTCTGGCACCATCCCTCGTCTTCGGGGCAGAGGCTCCAGCTTTCCACTACTCCCCATTCGCTGTATGCGCCCCAGTGGATCAGGATTCCGAATTTCCAGTCCTGCCATGTCTTTAAGTTCCGGCTGACCAGTGAATCCTTGGGCCAGTCATACGGAGGTTCGGCATTGGCAGGAGGTTCAGCAGTGTAACGGATACGCTTGTTGAATTTTTCCTCTCCGTTTACAAGCACTTTCAGGTAGAACCTGCCCGAAGGATACCGGCGAAGATCATAGGTGAACATGCCTTCTTTCAGTTTCGGGTAGAGGTGTTCTTCTACTACACTTGCCCCCGGGTCGCTTGCAAGCCGAACCGTGACATCTTCGGTTTTGTTTGCAAAATAATCGAGTGTCGTGAAATCCTTGGTCCTGGTTGGATAGAGGCCTATGGAACAGGCATTCCTGTCCACCGTGTCAGGATGATACCCGGCTGTGAAGTTATACACCCAACCTGATCCGCAGTCAGATTCGAACGACTTGATAAGTTCGCCCCTGCAGTTCAGCAGCCGGGCAATCCCGCGCCCACCCTCTTTGTTATTCCAGAACTCCAGCCCATCGCCGGCTGTGTCGCTCATTATCAGGAGGTAAGGACCGGGTGCCAGTTTCAGCGTATCCCGGTACTCAGTCTTTTCAGTTAAGGAGCCCAATTTTCTTTCCTTGACGATCTTCCCGCCGGCCGACTGGATCTTCCAGGAATTATGTGAGGGTTCATTATTGGTGAGCAGGTAGAACAAAAGTGCTGTGTCAAGAACCGGGGCAGGGATGAATGCTGTTTTAAGGCTGTTATCGGCAGGATACTCGTCATCATTTCCATTGGGTTTTGAAAGGCTGACTTCAAAGCTGTTGGAACCCGGCTTTGAATCAATGTTCCCCGGGAGGTAGACGTTTTCACTTCTCATGGATTCAAGTTTTCCTGTCCATTTGAATTCCCTGTAAGGAAAGCCTGTTGTTCCATACCTTATGATGCAGTTTTCAAGCCTCAGGCTGCCTGAGTTCCGTATTATTACAGCCGGGTTGGCCGACCTTGGGTTGGCCCTGGAATAGATGCATTTGGAAGACGGGGCTCGCACATCATCAACTGAAATATCCATTTCAGCCTGAGGTTTTTTGTACTGGACAAGGTAAGCGCTGATCACTTCGTTTGCACTTGGTTTGGGGGAAACATAAGACTGCATTTTAAAGACGAGGGTATGGGCTGATCCCGGGATTACAGCTATGTCGTAAATGTCGGGTTGAACCAGGTCGCCGGGGCACCACCCGGCGCGGTCATAGATCCAGGTCCCGGCCTGGGGATATAAGGGGTTTTCGCCGCATTTTTTCCAAATTGCCCTTGAATCGGCCATTTGACCGTCATACCATATTTCCCGTGTCTTTTTGCAGAATTCCCCGCAACCGTCGGGCTCATCCATCCCATGTCCGGTTTGAATGACCCTAAGCCTGGCAAACGACGCTCCCTCATCCGCAGTAAATGAAACAGGAATTAATTTCCGAGTTATAGGTTTAAGGCTGTCGCCATATTCAAAATGATCATCATATATTTTGCGGATTGAAATTGCCTCGGCTGCAGGCTTCCCTTTGATTATCTCAAAATCGATTGTGATGGCCCAGCCCCTGTCGTTCGCAGGTTCATAGCCTGAATGGTTGTAATTGATCTCTACGCTGTCTCGCAGCAGCAGGCTGAAATCGGTAACTTCCACCTCCCATTCAAAATGCCAGTTTTTTCCGAACGCTCCTCCATAGGGCGTGAGCATGCGGCCTATCTCGTAATTCTGAAGATTGCCGTGAATGCCTCCCTGCCTGAGAATGCTGATACGGTCGGAATAGTCCCAGTCGGCGCAGCGCATGGTGTCGGGGCAGGCGAAATCAACATGCATGATAATTTTACGGACAGGCTCGGTTGGTTTTGAAAAAACACCCCAGCGGATATAATCCTTGTTCCCTTTCGAGGGGTCGGTAACAACGGTTGTTTTATGATGCGTGATCACATGGATGGTGTCAGCCGGAATGGCCCGGACAGGGGTATTGAACACAATGCAGCTAATGATGAACAGAAAAATGGCAGGTTTCATAAACAGAGATGTTATTTGTTTAGTTCAGTTCAATGCTTCATTTCATTATTTATCACGGCCTGTCGGTTCATCGCGGTATTCATGCTTAAACAAGCTGTGTGGTTTGAGTGAGGCTCAAAACCGGGTATCAATTAACCGTATTTTTTTAAAAAATCGGAATAAGTGCTCTCAATCCCCGGGCGTAACTTGATTTTAGGAGTAAACCCCAGTTCAGTGAGCAGGGTGGTATCGAGAAGCTTTTTCGGGGTTCCGTCGGGTTTGGTATGATCAAAAATCAATGTCCCGCTGAATCCTACAATTTCCTTAATGAGAATTGCGAGTTCTTTAATGCTTATATCCCTGCCCCATCCTATATTTATAAACGGGGTCCCTTCATAGTTCTCCATGAGAAAAACCACGGCGGCAGCAAGATCATCAACGTGCATGAATTCACGAAGGGGTGAACCTGTACCCCAGATATTCACATAAGCGGCACCGGAGATCCTGGCCTCATGAAACTTCCTTATCAGGGCAGGGAGAACATGTGAAGTTTGAAGATCGTAGTTGTCGTTCGGACCGTAAAGGTTGGTAGGCATTGCCGAAATATATTTTGTGCCATATTGCAGGTTGTAATTTTCGCACATTTTCAGGCCGGCAATTTTTGCAATCGCGTAAGGTTCGTTGGTGTATTCAAGGGGACCTGTAAGAAGGTGTTCTTCTTTGATTGGCTGAGGCGCATTTTTAGGATAGATACATGAACTTCCCAGGTAAAGCAGTTTTTTAACCTGTGAAAGATAGGCGGTATGTATCACGTTATTCTGAATCTGGAGATTTTCATAAAGGAACTGTGCCCTGAGGGTGTTGTTTGCACTGATCCCGCCAACGATGGCAGCGGCATAAAAAACATAGTCGGGGTTTTCTTCTGTAAATAGTGAAGTACAGGCATGGAGATCAAGCAGGTCGATCCTGTGGTATTTTACAGATTCAAGCTTTTCGGGTACTTTCCGGTTAAAAGTCCCAACGATGTTCGTATACCCTTGTGATCGCAGACTGCGAAGGATTGCGCTGCCAACCATTCCGGCAGAACCTGCAATCAGGATTTTATCTGTCTTATTCATTCAATCGCTTAATTATGTTGTTGTGTTGTTGCAGTGGATTTAAAGACCAGATTGTTCATGAAATAATTTTAAATTTGTTCAATAAGAGTTTCACCAATAAAAGTAAATAAAAATGAAGAAGTATCAGGTAATTATTGCCGTATTATTCTTCAGTTTATTTGCATAGGCACGGTAAAACAAGGAAGATATTGAAAATATGCAGGTTTTGCAGAAAGTATCGTTCATCATAAAGACCGCAAAACAATACTGAAATTAATCGTATCCGGAACGCAGCCGGACCAGTGAATGCGAAACATTTTATTACATGTTCATCCATTGAAGGTCAGTGAGAGATCACTTATCTTTCACCGAACCTTCGGGCTGGGTGGAATGGCAGCCCTGCTGATCGTGGTGCAGATTTTCACCGGCATACTGCTCAGGTTTTATTATATCCCTTCACCTGCCGGGGCCTACAACTCGGTTATCTTTCTTAAGCAGCAGGTAGTGTTCGGGCAGTTTGTGCGGAACATACATTACTGGAGCGGGGTGTTCCTTTTAATGATAGCGTTTCTCCATTTTCTCAGGGTCTTCTTTACCGGTGCATACAGGGAGGACCGTAGAATAAACTGGTTGTTCGGATTGTTACTGTTAACTATAATCGTGCTTTCGAATTTTACGGGGTACCTGCTTCCCTGGGACCAGCTTGCTTACTGGGCGATCACGGTAAGCACTAATATTATCGGGTATTTTCCTTTTTTTGGTGAAAGTCTGCGGATGGCCATAATCGGGGGCAAAGAGCTGAACGCTGAAACCCTTCAGTCGTTTTTTGCAGTTCATTCGGCCTTGCTGCCTTTCATGCTCCTGGTGATTGTTGTATATCATTTCTGGAGAGTGAGGAAAAGCGGGGGCATCATGCTCCCTGCCGGGCAGGACAAAGGAGAAATGCTGCCTGTCATGCCAAACCTGGTTTACAGGGAGTTTATAGTCGCGTTGGTGCTGATGGCAGTTTTGTTTTTATTCGGAGCCTTATTCAATGCGCCCCTTCTCGAAAAAGCAAACCCGGCTTACAGCATGAACCCGACAAAGGCGCCCTGGTATTTTGCCGGCGTGCAGGAGTTGCTGATGCATTTCCATCCTTTTTTCGCAGCTTTCATCATTCCCCTGAGCGTCCTGACCTTTATGGCAGTGATCCCTTTCCTTAAATATGATCAGCCGCCATCGGGTCACTGGTTCATTTCCGAAAAGGGAAAGAAATCGGCCAAAGCTGCGGCTGTTTTTGCAGTTGCCGTAACCCTGGCCGGGATACTGTTCAGCGCATATGTGCTTAATTTCGAAATTATGATGCGGGGGATACCGGCTTTCATAAGCAACGGAATAATCCCGCTCTGCATCCTTGTCCTTTTAATGACTGCATATTACCGCTTTTACATGAAGGGATTCAGACTTTCAAAGGAAGAGAAGGTGCAGGTTGCATTTGTTTTTATCATTGTTGCCTTTATTGTTTTAACCCTGTGCGGGATATTTTTCAGGGGGAAGGATATGGCACTTATGTTGCCCTGGAATGTGTAAAATTATGTACGATGTACGATGTACGATGTACGAATTAAGAGATGAAGAATAGAAAAAACAGTTTACCGGAAACTTCGAATTCAGGAACATTAAGCCGTCGTGATTTCTTCGGGACTGTGTGGAAGGGACTTGGCGTTCTTGCTGCGCTGGAATCGCTGGGGATGTTATCAGCATACATTTTTTCTGCTAAGAACAAACAGGCTCCTTTAACGAAATTGATGCAGGATGCAGGTCCGGTGGATTCCTTTGCTCCCGGTTCGGTAACTGCATTCATGGGCGGGAGGTTTTACCTGGCAAGGTTGCAGGACGGGGGATTTATCGCACTTTCACTGAGATGCACCCATCTTGGCTGTTCCATTTCCTGGGAAGAGAACAGAAAAAGATTTATCTGCCCCTGCCATTCTTCTGCCTTTGATATCAACGGGGAAGTGCTGAATCCGCCTGCTGCCAGGGCGCTAAGCTATTATCCTGTACTTATTGAGAACGAAATTGTGAAAGTGGATATAGGAACCCTGAAGGAAAGGAACTCGTTCAGGAAAGACCAACTGGTTTACGCCCAATGATGATGGACAGAGCCTGGAAACTCACCGGATTTATTGCAACTGCTGTGATAGTGCTCAGTTTTCCGCTGTCGTTGTTGCTGAACAGGCATACAGGTGAACCTAAACAGGATGCAGCTGTTTTCACAGGGGGACATGCATGCATTGAATGCCACCGAAAAGAATTCCGTTTGTGGAAGGGCTCCGACCATGACAAGGCCATGAGCGTTGCTACAGACAGCAGCGTGCTCGGGAATTTTAACAATGCAGAATTCACATACAACGGGATAACTTCGAAGTTTTATAAGAAAGGCGGGAAGTTCTTTGTGTTTACCGAGGGAGTGGGAGGGAAGATGACAGAATTCGAGGTGACTCATACCTTTGGTGTCCACCCCTTGCAGCAATACCTTATTCCTTTTGAAAAGGGGAAATACCAGTGCCTGCCGGTTGCATGGAACACCAGTGAAAAGAAATGGTTCCAGATGGCGGGGATGGTCTATAAACCCGATGACCTTAAGCCTGACAATTGGTTGTTCTGGACCAACCAGGCCCAGAACTGGAACAGCATGTGTGCCGAATGCCATTCGACCAACCTGCAGAAGAATTTTGATCTATCGACGAAATCATATAACACTACATGGAGCGATATCAATGTGAACTGCGAGGCCTGCCACGGTCCGGGTTCTTCACATATCGAATGGGCCCGTTTGCCTGAAATGGCCAGGCCGCAGGATAATAATACGGGACTGGTTGTAAAAACAAGCAGGATCCCCTCGCGTATGTATGTCGAGTCCTGCGCTCCCTGCCATGCCCGCAGGAGTTCCCTCGGACCATACGATTTTGAGCACCCTGAATTCCTTGGAAATGCAATTCCCCAGCTCCCGGTTGAATCGTATTATTATATTGACGGGCAGTTCAGGGATGAGGATTACGAATACGGGTCGTTCACCCAGAGTAAAATGTACATGAAGGATGTGCGTTGCGGCGACTGCCACGACCCTCACAGCCTGAAACGGAAATTCGAGGGCAACGCCTTGTGCACCCAATGCCATAAGGCTGAAGAGTATGATACTTACAACCATCATTTTCACAAAGCAAAAGGTGAGACAGGTACTTCCTTTGTAAACAAGGAAGGCCGCAAACTGGGCCCGGGTGCCGGGAACCTTTGCCGGGACTGCCATATGCCGGGAAGGTATTATATGGGTATCGACCGCAGGTATGACCACAGCCTGCGGATCCCGCGGCCTGATCTTTCCATTAAACTGGGGACGCCTAATGCCTGCACGCGTTGCCATGACGACAAGACCGATCAATGGGCGGTTCAGAATGTGAACAAATGGTACGGGGAGAAGCGTAAGCCACATTACGGAAGCATTCTCGCGGATGCCGCAGCAGGGAAGACCGGGGCTGATTCAGGATTGCTGAGGATCATCAACAGTAACCTGTATCCCGAGATTATCAGGGCAACAGCCATAGTGTATCTGAGCGCCTACCCCGGTGTGAAGGCACAGTCGGCAGTGCGAAAGGCCTGCGGGGACCCCGATCCTTTACTGAGGTATACTGCAGTCGAGAATTTCCTGGCCGCCGATTCAACTGAGCTGTTTCGCATACTTTCACCGCTGCTGAATGACCCTGTAAAGGCAGTCCGCATGCAAGCCGCCAACAGGCTGTCCACATACAAAAAAGAAACTTTTAATGAGATCCAGTACCGCCTGTTCCTGAAAGCACTCGAAGAGTACAGGAAATCCCAGGAATACGTGGCCGATTTTCCTACCGGCCGGTATAATCTTGGCAATTATTATGCAAAGCTGAGGGATATGTCCAAAGCAGAGGAAAATTATCGTGAGGCAATCCGTATCGATGACCTGTTTTACCCGGCTAAAGCAAATCTTGCACTAATCTATTATCAGCAGGGAAAGACCGATTCGGTGGTCAAACTTTGCAGGAACATGATCGCTTCGAATCCGGATCTGACCGATGGTTATTACTATCTCGCTTTACTTTATGGTGAACAGAAGAACTACCCTCAAGCGATCGCTTTGCTCGAAACCGCATCGGTCAAAGTTCGCACTAACACACGGGTCCTGTATAACCTGGGACTTCTGTACCAGATGACAGGGCAAAATGAAAAATGTGTTGCAACCCTTATAAAAGGTCTTTCAACGGATCCCTGCAATTTCGACCTGTTGTATGCGCTTTATGCTTTCTATATGAACCGGAACGAGAAGGTTAAAGCCGCGCCATACATAGAGAAATTAAAAACCTGCTTCCCGGGGGAGAAGCAGGTAGTAAACCTTTACAATGAATTTAACAGGAGATGATCATGATGCCCGGAAACTTGTTTCATTTTAGGGTGAAGTTTTTAGGTTCCCCGGAGGCTGTAATAAAAAACGGCCATCTGCCGGATGACCGTTTTTATTACTTTCTGCCCTGAATAATTTCAGGTAAAAATATTAATCTCTATTCTCTCGCAAATGCTGCCTTAGCCTCCATCTCAAGGTCCAGGTATGCAGCCTTTTCAACGGTAACACCAACGAAACGAATAGTTCCACCCTTGAAAGTTCCGGGAGACTTGTATGCCTGGCTCACTGCATCACCGCTATCATAGCCAACGCAAAGTCCGTCGCCCGAAAGTGTGAATTTACCTGCCTGAGTCCTCATCGGCCCCTGGGCAACCACCTTGTCATTTACATAAAGTTTCATAGTCCCTATAGATTCGTGGTGGTCTCCGGCCTTTTCCCGGGTGAATTCCATTCCAAAGGTATATTTGCCGGGTTTTAGAGGGCCTGAAACGTATTCCTGTTCGGGCTTGATGCCAAGGAAATTATAGACATAGTGCAATTTATGGTCTTTAATAAATAAGGTATGTCCACCAAAGCGTGAGCCATGTGCGAAGATAACGCCCGAGCAGTTTGCATCAGTTATTGTTACATCTGCAAGGATCTTGTAAGAGCGGTTGCGAACATTCACTGCAACACCTTCGGGAACCGGGGCGGTATTGGGATAATAAATATACCTGTCCCGAGGAGGCTCTCCTGTTGGCCTGTCCAGACTGATCAGTTCAAGTGCGGTGCGGTCATCGAGAGGCAATACATTATTTTTATCAGCTTCTTCAAACCAGGCTTTGATCATTTCCTTCAGTTTTTCAGGATTTTCCTTTGCCAGGTCTTTTGATTCGGAGCGGTCAACCTCAACATGGTAGAGCTGCCATTCATCTTTGTCGAAATGACCTTTAGCGGTCAGCGGAGCATGCAGAGCTGCAGCTTTCCAGCCGTCTTCCCATATCCCGCGTGTGCCAAGCATTTCAAAGTACTGACGATGTTTTTTCGTCGGGTCTTCCTTTTTGGCATCAAAAGTATAACGCATCGAGATACCCGAGAGGGGGATCTGTTTTACACCGCGATAAACATCAGGCATCTGCAGTCCGCATACATCAAGGATAGTTGGCACGATATCAACAGAGTGATGATACTGGTCACGAACCTCTCCACGGGCTTTGATGCCTTTTGGCCAGGATATTACAAGGGGATCACAGGTACCTCCTGAATACTGGGAATACCGCTTGAACATCTGGAAAGGGGTTGAGAATGCGGCAGCCCACCCGGTGGGGAAATGTTCGTAAGTATTGGGGCCTCCAAGTTCATTAATATGCTTCATGTTCTCTGCCAAAGCATCAGGCCATCCATTGAAAAATTTATTCTCATTGACCGAGCCGTTAGGTGTGCCCTCTCCTGAAGCGCCGTTGTCGGCAGCATAGATCACAATCGTGTTGTCAAGCTGGCCGGTTCTTTCGAGGTACTCAATGATACGACCCACCTGGGCATCGGTATACTCGGAAAATCCCGCGTATACTTCAGCCAATTTTGAGAACAGTTTTTTCTCATCAGGGTTAAGGGTATTCCATGGACGCACAAAGTCGGCAGGATTGGATATCGCTTCAGGCAGGGGGTTGAATGGGGTGAGCTGTGTGCCTTTTGGAATAATACCCTTCGCGATCATACGGGGAAGCACCCATTCCCTGTAAGCTTCATACCCGTCGTCGAACTTTCCCTTGTATTTATCGATATAATCCTGCGGGCACTGGTGAGGGGCGTGATTGGCTCCCGGGCAAAACCACATATACCATGGTTTTGACGGGTTGCTTGCCTTTTCATCGGATATCATTGTGATGGCCTCGTCGGCCAGGTCTTTTGAAAGATGGTATCCCTGTTCAGGCATGTAAGGCTGGTCAACAAAGTGGTTGTCGTTTACCAGGTCGGGATACCATTGATTTGTTTCACCGCCGATAAAGCCATAATATCTGTCGAATCCCATATTGAGCGGCCAGTTCTTACGGCTTCCTCCCTCGGCAACATCAGTATAGGGTACATTATGGTTTTTCCCAAGCCAGAAAGTGCTCCAGCCATTTTCCTGAAGGATTTGTGCCATAGTGGCACAAGCTTCCGGGATATGACCGTTTGAACCGGGGTATCCGGTAGCTCCTTCCGTGATGGATGCCATACTGTTAAGATGATGGTTACGCCCGGTAAGGAGAGTTGAGCGGGTTGGAGAACAAAGGGCACAGGTATGCCATTGGGAATACATCAGACCGTTGTCGGCCAGCTTCTGTAATGTGGGCATATTGATCCTACCGCCAAACGGCGACCAGGAAGCAAGGCCAGTGTCGTCGTAAAGAACAAACAGGATATTCGGAGCTTCTGCCGGAGCCTGTTTCGGGATGAACGGTGCCCAGTCGGGAACAGATTCACGTACATCAAGGTTTATTTTACCCTTGAATTCTTTTGAATCAGCCGGTGATCCGGCTTCTTTTTTTTGTGCTTGCTGGCAGCCAAATGCAAATACGATGAGTGCAAGCAAAAATAAATTGAGTGCTTTTCCTTGTTTCATATTTTTTTTTAGGGTATAAATATAATAAATTAATCTGCCATTTGTCAAGCCTCCTGAATTACAGAAAAAAAACCCAACTTATACCAGGTATCAGGCTCCTGCTCAGAATACCGGTTTTGCAGGTTAATGTTGTCATTGGTAAATCTGCCTGATTATTTTATTCCAAAACCCAGGGTTCCCATGAATCTTTTAATGAAATTTTCCCGTTGGGGAAGTGGAATAAAATCATTTTGAAAAGCGGTAGCGGGATCAATATTCACAGAGGAATCTAATTTTAACTTATTAAGGGAATCATAAATAATCGGGATAAAAGCAACAGGAAGTGCATAATCCCATGCGAAAAGCTTAAGGGTATTTGACTGTAAGGGGTCGGTTGCAACAGCAATATTTTTAAAACCCAGTTCCCGGGCCAAACGAATTGAGTATACGAGATTTTCGGTACTGTGTTTGGCCTTTGTTTCTGAAAAAACATGTTCAGTTGGAATACCAAGAGCTATAGCATGAAGAGCCATTACCTTTCCTTCGACATAAGGTGTATAAACAGCCCCTCCAGAATAGATCACATTAAGGGCAATCCTGTTTGAATACAGGTAAAATGACCAGAGCACCCTTGCCTTCATGACATTGCTTCCCCAATCCTGGTCCTGGTATGGGATGCCCGGAACAATAATCACGTCATAAGGCGATTCCACAAGAGCCTTATGGTAGGATCTGGGAGGAGAAGTGCAAGCAATAAGGAAGAGGCAAATGATACCCAAATTCGCAATCCGGGTTTTTCTCATATTCAGGGGTTGATTCACAAAAGTCTAAAGCAGCCTGGCAATAAAGTATGATGCAACACTCACTATGGTAGAAAGTACCATGCCCCAAACCAGGTCAACAAGGGTGATTATAAGCGGCCAGTTGCTGACCGTTGCGAGGTTTGTCAAATCGTAGGTCGCATAGGTAATCAGGCCGAACAATGCTGCCCTGAAAATCGTGTTCGGAAGAGAATTTTCCTTCACGCCCGGAAGGACAACAAACACAAGTATCCCGACTATAAACAGCAGGTAGAAAATTATTGCCGCAGCCCAGTTAACTGTTGGAGCCATAAGATATCCAAGGTGTTTTTTGTAAAATGAACGGGCCACGAATACAAGCCAAACCATATCGGTAGCAAAAAATACAGCCAAGGTGGCCAGGTAGAGTTTTATATAATAGATCATGGCTGTTGTTTTAGAATTGATTTCCTGCAAGCCTTCATAAATGGTCGTTCTTGATAGCCCTGTTGCCTCAGCTACAAAACTTACGCCTCCACGACCATAAAATTGGCTCTCTAAAGCACTCCATATCCGAATGGTGTTTTCGTTAAAATACAAGTGAAGTTTTTTATATTTTTCTCTTGTATTACTGATAAATTCTTCTTTTGTCATAAGTCATGTTTTTGAATTATGACAAAGATAATACATTTATTTAAATGTTCATGTTATTTATGCTTAATCCCTTAGTAAGTAAAGTTGGATGGAATTTATCTTTCAAGGAGCATCAATTG
>Ga0118677_10001533_pt1 | contig 48726 bp, 49 predicted proteins | sample AliMusrvi5mmetaG_FD_86154 | JGI IMG/M metagenome (GOLD analysis project Ga0118677, IMG submission 86154) | reverse complement strand
GTGATTTGATGATAAGAAAGCAGTCAGCTATGCGGCAAATGGCACCCTGGCCGTGGACGGAGAAATCAAGGTCGGCAGCAGCGGCGTCGCATGCAGCAGTATGGTGAAGCAAGCCGCAGGGTTTCACTGAAGATGGACAAGGACAAAAATTGAAAATACTGCTGGAGCGGATGACGGGAAAGCTTGAAATATGACGAATGAAAACGCTGTGTATTTTGGGGCGTCCCATAAAAACGGCGCAGTTTGAATTGTAAAGGTCATCCTTTTCCGGGGATGTGGTACTGCGGCAGATACTGGAAATTTGATATGATCGGTACGAAGCTATAGCGGAAATGGCTGGTTTGGCCAAGACGGGGAAATGGAAGTGAGGTGAGAAACATGGTGACAACAAGTATAACTACTGGTTATACTCAATAGCAAAAAAGGAGTATAACTATGCTCGCCATTAAAACTGCAATTTCCATCGACAAAGAAACGTACAATAATGTCGAAAACCTTGCAAAGGAAATGAACGTGCCTCGTAGTAAACTGTTTGTAATTGCTATGAAAGAATTCATTGAGCACCGGAAAAACAGGGCTCTGTTAGAGCAGATAAATGCTGCTTATTCTTCAGAGCCAACAGCAGAGGAACAAACACTCCGGAAGGTATCACGGCAGCAGCATAAGCGTGTTGTGGAGCGTGAATGGTGATCAGTCAGGGTGATATTTACTGGATTGAATTCGACGAGCCTGTTGGATCTGAGCCGGGATACAAGCATCCACATGTTGTTGTTCAGAATAATTTGTTCAACCAAAGCAGGATTAATACGGTTGTCGTATGCCCGCTCACGAGTGTGAGCAAACGCGCCAGTGCTCCAGGTAACGTTCTTCTTGCCAAAGACGAAACCAATCTACCCAAAGATAGTGTAGTCAACGTCTCACAGATCATTACGGTTGATAAAGATCATCTGGAAAATTATACCGGTACGCTCTCATCAAAAAGAGTTTCCGAAATTCTCTCTGGTATAAAGTTAGTATTGGAGCCTCGAGAACCTGACTAAACTGAACACAAAAAAACCGGCATGCCGGTTTTTTTGTGTTCAGAATGTCAATCAGGCTATTTTCTGACGAAATCCGCTTTGGCAAACGAATACTGGAAATTCATATGATCGGTGTAGGTGCCGTTCAGGATGCCGACGACATCTTCCGTGAAAACCAGCTCTTCATCGGTCGGAATAACGAACACTTTAACCGGGGAGTCATCGGTGGTAATCAGGGTCTCCCGCTTACGGGTCATGGCGCTCTTGTTGCGTTCGCGGTCGAGGACGATGCCGATGTGCTCAAGTCCTTCGATCGCTTTTTCGCGGATGGCTGCTCCCATTTCTCCGACACCGGCGGTGAATACGACCGCGTCAAGCTTGCCGATGGCAGCCATGAAGGCGCCGATATATTTTTTCAGACGGTATGCTTCTATGTCCAGTGACAATTGACAGCGCTTGTCACCGGCATTCGCGTGTTCGATGACGTCGCGGCGGTCGGTAAAACGACCGGTAATCCCCATAACGCCGCTTTTTTTGTTGAGAATACTATCAATTTCCTTGGCCGAGAGGTTGTTTTTCTGCATCATGAATGCGGGAATAGCCGGGTCGATATCGCCGCAGCGGGTACCCATGACCGCTCCTTCCAGCGGGGTAAGCCCCATGGTGGTGTCGACCGAAACGCCATTTTTGATGGCGCAGTGCGAAACACCGTTGCCGATATGCATGGTAACAATATTGGTGTCTTTCGGATCCTTGCCGAGCAGAACGGCGGCGCGTTTTGACACGTACAGGTGTGAGGTGCCGTGAAAACCGTAACGCCGGACCTGATGCTGTTCATACCATTCGTACGGGAGTGGGTAGATATATGCATGCTCCGGCATCGTCTGGTGGAAAGCGGTATCGAAAATGGCGACATGAGGAACGGTCGGCATCAGGGTCTGGGCAGCCTCGATCCCTTCGATGTTGGGGGGGTTGTGGAGAGGGGCCAGGTGCTGCACCTCTTTTACGGCATCCAGCACATTCTCGTCGATCATGACGGAACAGGTGAATTTCTCTCCGCCATGTACAACACGATGACCAACCGCGGATATCTCGTCGACGCTTTTCAGAACTCCATGAACCGGGTCGGTAACCGTTTTGATGAGCAGATCGATTGCCTCCTGATGGTTGGCGCAATCTTGCTCGTGATGGTAATTGTCACGGCCGGGGATTTCATGCATGATAAACGAACCGCCAACGATAACGCGTTCTACCATCCCCTTGGCGACAACCTCCATTTTTTTCCAATCGAAAAGCTGGTATTTTACCGATGAGCTGCCGCAGTTCAGTGCCATGATAATCATGTATGCCCCCTTCAAAATAAACGGAGAATTATATTATAATCTCAGTAAAAAAATAACATCGAAACTAAAATAACTAGCTGTAATAAAACTGTTTTTTATATATACACGGAACGGGAAATGAATTCAACAAAATATGTGCAGGAGGATTTGCGGAGAGGAAATTTCTTTGCTGGACATTTAAAAAACGGTATGGTACATCAATCAACAGCGTTGCCAACCGGCGAGCTAATCTTACAAGGAGGTGAAATTGTGGCCCATACTATTACTGAAGATTGCACAAATTGTGCAGCATGTGAGGACTCCTGTCCCGTTAACGCTATCAGCGAGCAGGGATCGAAGCGTGCTATCGACGCCGATACCTGTATCGACTGCGGCGCGTGTGTTGATACCTGCCCCGTAAGCGCTATCCATGCCTAATTGACATTGATCGCAATGCACACAAAAAAAGCCCGTGGCAGCACGGGCTTTTTTTGTGAATTATGAATTATTCATCCCTTATCCTTCATCCTTCTTTTTTCGGCAGGTACCGTTCCTTCTCGCTGTAGATGCAACCGCAATACTGCTGGCGGTAGAGTCCCCGTTCCTTGGAAAGCCGAATTCCTTCCTGCCACCCCGGACGAAAGTCCTGATAGTAAAATGGTACTCCGTATTCATTCCCGATTCGTTCTCCCAACGCCCTGATTTCGTCATGTTTCTGATACCTGCTGTACAGGAGAGATGCGGTAAACGCTTCAAAATTACCGTTGGCCGCAGCCTGTCCCGCGCTTTGCAGGCGCGATGTATAGCAATAGCTGCACCTTTGGTCGGGGGTGGCGGCTACATGGGACAGAAAACCTTCCAGATCATAGTCATCCTGCACGATCAGCGGCATCGCTGCCTGTTCGGCCATCTGGATGGCGGTATCCCGTCGCCTGGCATACTCCTGATAGGGGTGAATGTTGTGGTTGTAGAAATAACCGGTCACCTCATGACCGGCTCCCCGCAATTGCTGTAGCGGGAAGAGGGCGCACGGACCGCAGCAGATGTGCAGAAGCAGTTTCATTACAGATTCTCCAGCAGGTGTCCCATCTTTTCGCGTTTGGTCTCAAGATAGTCCCGGTTGGTGGCGTTTGGTTCCGATTCTATGGAAACTCTGTCAACAATATCGATGCCATAGCCCTGTAGCCCGATCAATTTTTTCGGGTTGTTGGTCAGCAGGCGGATTTTGGTAATTCCAAGAGCCAGAAGGATCTGGGCGCCGATCCCGTAGTCGCGCAGATCAGCCTTGAAACCGAGTTCCAGATTGGCTTCCACCGTGTCGCGTCCGTTGTCCTGCAGCTCATATGCTTTCAGTTTGTTGACCAGGCCGATGCCGCGCCCTTCCTGACGCATGTACAGGATTACACCGCTTCCCTCGGCAGCAATCTTCTCCATGGCACGGTGCAGTTGGTCGCCGCAGTCGCAGCGCTGACTTCCGAGCACGTCGCCGGTCAGACATTCCGAATGCACCCGGACCAACACCGGCTGTTCTTTCTTTAACTCTCCTTTTATCAGGGCAATATGCTCAAGTTTGTCGATATCGTTCTCGAAGCCGATGGCTCGCCATTCACCGCCAAACGTTGAGGGGAGACGTGCCTCCGCCACGATGCGTACCAGGCGTTCGTTCTTGAGGCGGTAAGCCACCAGATCGGCTATGGTACATATTTTGATGTTATGTTCCCTGGCAAATACCTTCAACTCCGGCATGCGGGCCATGGAGCCGTCGTCGTTCATGATTTCACAGATGACACCGGCCGGTTTCAGTCCCGCCAGGCGGGCAAGATCGACGGAGCCTTCGGTCTGGCCGAGACGGACAAGTACGCCTCCTTTACGAGCTCTGAGCGGGAAAATATGGCCGGGACTGACCAGATCTCTGCTGCTTGCGCCGTCAGCCACGGCAGTCACAATGGTGTGAGCCCGGTCGGCGGCCGAGATGCCGGTGGTTACGCCATGTTTGGCTTCAATCGATACGGTAAATGCGGTTTCAAAGGGAGAGGTATTGTCGCGTACCATCGGGCGCAGTCCCAGATCATCGCATTTTTCAGGAGTCAGGGTCAGGCAGATCAGGCCGCGACCATATTTAGCCATGAAGTTGATATTTTCCGGTGTGGCAGCCTCTGCAGCCAGGGTCAAATCCCCTTCGTTTTCTCTATCTTCATCGTCGACCAGGATGACCATTTTTCCAAGCCGGATGTCTTCGATTGCTTCTGCTATTGTTGCTACGGACATTTTTTTCCCTTTCTTTAAATAAATCCATTTTCCTCAAGTGTTTTCATACTTAACCCCCCCTCACTCTTCCAGGGGGACGTCAGGCGTTCCACGTATTTGCCGATGATATCGGTTTCTATGTTGACACTGTCACCGATCCTAAGCTGCTCAAGCGTGGTATTTGAGTAGGTATGCGGAATGATGTTCACCGAAAACCGTTCCCGGGAGATTGCATTAACCGTAAGACTGATGCCGTCAATTGTCACGGAACCCTTTTCGACCAGGTAACGGGCATGTTCAGGTGGCAGCGTGAACTCCAGTTGGTGATTGCCTGCGCGCTGTTCTGAACGTGTCAACTGCCCTGCACAATCGATGTGCCCGCTGACGATATGACCGCCGAGTCTGTCTCCGAGCCTGAGAGCCCGCTCCAGATTGACACGGTTGCCGTTGCTGAACTTCCCTGTGGTTGTACGGGAGATGCTTTCCGGGGATACGTCGAAGCTCAGGGAGCCGTCGCATCGTGCGGTTACGGTCAAACAGGCTCCGTTGACGGCGACCGAATCGCCAATGGCAATATCGGCTGTCGGCAGGGCAGTTGCCACGATAAGTATCCCTGCCTCGCCCTGCCGGCGAAAGGAGGCTACCCGGCCGGTATCTTCGATCAAGCCGGTAAACATATATTCTCCGGGCGCGCGGTTACCATGATATCCGTGCCGACGCGTCTGACGTTGAGGATTTGAAACGGTATTGAGTGAGCCATGTCGGTAGCCCCGGTAATTGCGAAAGGCGAAAATCCGTCGCTGCCGACCACCTTGGGCGCATAGAAGAATACACATTCATCAATCAATCCATGTCTGAGGGCTTCTCCGGCCAGGCGGCTTCCCCCTTCGAGCAGGAGCGACTGGATGCCGCGCTCGCCCAGTTTGCTCCAGAGATCATGCAGATCCACCTTGTTGTCATCCGGGTTGCAGACGAGCAGGGTGGCGCCGCTTTTCAGATAACGGGCATGAGCTTTCGGGTCCGTTTCGATGGTGGCAATGACGGTGCCTTCAGCCATCCGCCCGCCTAATACCGCGATACTTTCTGGCGTGCGCAAATGGCTGTCGACGATGATCCGGAGCGGGTCGCGTCCCTTGACGTGCCGTACGGTCAGCAGCGGGTTGTCGGCGATGATCGTATCAACGCCGACCATAATGGCGTTGCTATCCGCCCGCATGCGGTGCACTACTTTGCGCGACGCCTCACAGCTGATCCAGTTTGATTCGCCGGTAACGCATGCAATCTTGCCATCCATGGTCATGGCGCATTTATAGGTTACATACGGCAGTCCGGTAGTAATAAATTTGAGGAAGGAACGATTGATGTACCGGCATTCCTCCTCCAGCACCCCGCAGAGCGTCTCGATGCCGGCCTGCTGCAAAGCTCGTAACCCTCCGCCGTTGACCTGCGGATTCGGGTCGCTCAAACCGGAAACGACCCGCTTGACTCCGGCCCGGATCAGTGCTTCGCTGCAGGGGGGGGTCTTGCCGGTATGGCTGCAGGGCTCCAGCGTAACATAAACGTCCGCTCCCCGTGCCCCATCACCGGCCATAGCCAGGGCATGCACCTCGGCATGGTGTCCGCCGGACCGTTTGTGCCACCCCTCGCCGACGATCAGGCCATTCTTGACGATTACGCAGCCGACTGCCGGGTTCGGGTAGGTTTTTCCGATTCCTTTTTTTGCCAGCGTCAGGGCATGTCTCATGTATGTGGTGTCAGTTGGCGTCATCTTTTCAGCAGCTCCTGTAGTTCCTGCATGAATTCACCGATGTCGCGGAAGGAGCGGTAGACTGAGGCAAAACGAACATAAGCCACCTCATCCATGCCGTGCAACTCCTTCATGATCGATTCGCCGATGGCAGTGGTCGATATTTCCTTATCCGTTGATTCCTGCAGGCGCGCTTCCAGTCGATCAACCATGGCTTCGATCTCCTCAACCGGGATGGGGCGCTTTTCACAGGCTTTTTTTATGCCGGAAATGATTTTCATCCGGTCAAACGGTTCACGGCGGCCATCTTTTTTGCAGACCTGCGGCAGCATCTCTTCCACCCGTTCATGAGTGGTAAAACGCTTGGTGCATTCCTCGCATTCACGCCGTCTCCGGATTGCCGTTCCCCCTTTGTCGGGGCGGGAGTCGATTACCTTGCTGTCTGGATTGCCACAGAACGGACATTTCATGCTGTTTCACCTTTTTGTGTCGTAGTAAAGTGAACTATCTCGATGGCCGCCTCAATGATCATTTCGCGTGCCAGTTCGTCGGCATATCCTTCACCGTAGATTACCTTCGTTATGCCGGCGTTAATAATCATTTTTGTGCAGATAATGCAGGGCATGGTGGTGCAGTACAGTGTTGCTCCATCGATATTGGTGCCATGCTTGGCGGCCTGGATGATGGCGTTCTGCTCCGCATGCAGCCCCCGGCAGAGCTCGTGGCGTTCTCCCGATGGAACCTTGAGCCGCTCACGCAGGCAGCCGGTTGCTTCACAGTGGGTAATCCCGGACGGAACGCCGTTGTATCCGGTGGCCAGGATGTTGCGGTCTTTGACCAGTAACGCGCCTACCTGTCGACGCAGGCAGGAGGAACGTGTGGCCACCAGGTGGGTAATATCCATGAAATATTGATCCCAGGAAGGTCTCTGCATGGTTAATTATTCCTCGATTATCGGAAGTAGCGAAACCAAATTACTCCACTCTGGCGATAAGGTCAATATTGATGCCGATTTTTGCAATTTATTGTATGCCTGACCGCGAGTGTGTAGTATATTTCGGCTGCTTTTATCGGTTGTTTCCACAACCACATTTTGTACATGGCATGATTGTTGATAGACGTTTGTAAACGAGGGAAACACCATGATAGAACAACACTACCCGGCAGAGCCCGCTGTCATACCCGCCATGGGCGGCAGTGAAGTAAAAAAGCTTGGCTACAGTCTGTATCTGCGGATACCGGACAATCGACTTGAGTGTCGCTGCAGTTATGTTCCGCACGAGCAGGGCTCCATGATGACCCGCGATGAACTGGCAGGCTTCCTGATTCAGTACAACGTCAGGGACGGAGTCGATCAACAGGCGTTCGACGACTTTGCCGTCAAGGCTGCGGCCGGGCAACAGCAGACCGATATACTGCTCGCCTCAGGAACGGCGCCGGTTACCGGCGCCGATGAATATATTTCACTTATGGTGCAGCCTTCGGTAATAGTCCATAGCGGTGATGACGACGTAACAAATATCGATATGCATATTGTCCAAACGTTTATCAACGTATCTTCCGGCGATGAAATCGGACGTATCATTCCGGCCGAACCGGGAACGCCGGGCAAAAATATCCAGGGACTGCCGATTCCGCCTCAGCCCGGTAAACCACTAAAGATGATAATCGGGAAAAATATTCGTGTCGAGGAGAACGGCTCTCTCCTAGTTGCCGCTGCAACCGGGCGTTTCTGCCAGTCGAACGATGAAATTTCCGTTGAGGAAGAGTACGTTGTCAAAGGTGACGTCAACTTCAAGATCGGCTCGATTAATTTCAAAGGCGTTGTTGAAGTGCGTGGCGATATATTGGATAATTTTAATATAACTGCTTCCAAGGGGTTGATGGTTTCCGGTAATATAGGCGTCTGCAGCATTGTCAGTGATGGCGACGTTACTTTTTGCGGCATGGACGGCCAGAACAGGGGGCGCATCGTCTGCGGCGGGACACTGCGGGCGCATTTTATTCACGATGTGGAGGTGGAGTGTGCCGGTGATGTTATTGTTGGTGTTGAAGTCCATAACTGTACCATCAGGACACTCGGGCGGATCATTGTTGACAAAGGCGCTATTCTGGGCGGTTCATACATCGCATGGGGCGGCATAGAAGCGAGAAAACTCGGATCCGTGGCGGCCATACATACAAAACTGCATGCCGGAGCCGACTACCGCGATGTTGAGGAACTGGAGCGGTTATTTAAAGAACTGACTGAAGCGCAGAACATGATCAATCCGTCTCAATCGCTATCGGAAATCATTGAATTGCGGAAAACAGCTGCTGCATTGACCGATCGCATTATGGCTATCAGGGGTAAAACGAATGAAGTCAGTAATGCGAAGATTAATGCAAAGGCCACGTTGTATGAAAACGTACAGCTGACGCTTGGCAGCGTCTCTGAAACGATACAGGAGCAGAAGGATGGACCGCTCTCCATTATTGAAAACAGTATTGAGGGGGGATTGCGATTCCTGTCGATGACCGGTCTGAATGTCAAGGCCTCCGATATCGAGGTGGCGTTTGTCCTGGAACAGAAGAGCCGTCATGACTGATGGTTTGTCATGATCAGTACGTGTACCAATGTGTCGCTCGAATATGTAACATGTAGTAACGAATAGTGTCACATGATACCGGAGCCGATACCGGAGCGTGACAAAAAAACAATTCATGATATAGTATCCTCCAACAACTTTCCGATGGAGCTTTTGTATGAAATTACCCGTAATTCTGACGTGCGTTTTGTTCCTCTCTCTCGCAGCGGCTGCCACTGAAGCCTCTTCACCGGTGCCCCCCAAAGGGTATAGCGCCTGGAAAAAGAGTGACCGCAAGGTCGTCACCGACAAAAATTCTTTGTTCTACGGCATTCATTATATTTATGCCGACAAAAAGGCTCAGAGAGGTTATCTGGATGGTAACAAATTTGCAGAGGGGAGTCGCATTGTTGTGGAATTTTTTACCATCAAGGATAATCCTGCTGTCGATGGTCCTAAAAATATGATTGTCCTTATGCAGAAGGATAAGCGACAGATGGCAACAGGAGGGTGGCTATTTGCCGGTTTTGGCGCCGATGGAAAGTCGAGCGGTCTTGATCCTGCCACGACCTGTTTTGGTTGCCATAAGCAGGAAGCGGCTCAGAGGGATTTTGTCATCTCGACCAGGAAGGATTTCAAATCATTATGACCATGCAAGATGCGGCCATAATGCAAACAGCGCATCTCTCCGAACAGACGGTACCACATGTTTTAATCGTTGATGACGAGGCCCAGATACGCAAGCTGATTTCGCTTTGTCTACAAAAAGGCGGTTTCCGCACCAGCTGTGCGGAAGATGTTCCGGCGGCCTGTCAGGTGCTGCAACAGGAATCGATAGATGCGATCATTACCGATGTGAAGATGCCCGGTGAGGACGGGATTGAATTTCTTGCGCGGGTGCGTGGATCCTGGCCTGAAATCCCTGTTGTTCTGATGACCGGGTATGCTCAGCTGCAGATGGCCGTCAAAGCCATCAAAAACGGTGCATTCGATTTTATACATAAGCCTTTTGATAGTGATCATCTTCGTAAAATTGTCGAGCGGGCGGTAAACTATTCAAAGCTGCAGAAGATGGAAAAAAACTATCGCATCGAACTTGAAGAAACGGTGGCCCGGCGTACGGCCGAACTGAAAACGTCCATGGCTGAACTCGATTTTGCCCGGACAGCCCTACAACAGGCTGCTACCGACAAGAGTGTGTTCATGTCGACGGTTTCTCATGAAATGCGCACCCCGATGAATGGCGTTATTGGCTCTCTGGAGCTGCTGGCTGAGGAAGAACTGACCGGGTCTGCTGCGGAATTTTTGAGCATGGCACGACAATCGGCAGACAACATGATGGCGTTGATTGATCAGTTGCTTTCATTTAATACCCCGAACCTTCAAGGCGGTAGCGCCATTCAGTATGATCTGATAGATCTGCACTCTTTTCTGCACTCAATCGTTAATGAACAACAACCGCTCTTTGCCCGGAAAAAAATTGCACTTTCGCTGCAGGTTGACGACGACGGTGTACCGTGCCAGATCTGGACTGACCGGGAAAAATTGTACCGTCTGTTTGAGATTCTGCTTGGCAATGCCCTCAAATTTACCGAGCATGGCGCCGTGTCTCTGGCGGTCTTCCGTACCAGTTCTGATGAAGAGGGAGAATTGCTTTGTTGCACGGTAACCGATAGCGGTGTTGGCATTCCGGACGGGATGCTGGAGCGGATCTTCGAACCGTTTGTGCAGGGCGATAGCTCACTTACCCGCCGTTATGAAGGGGTGGGGCTGGGACTTGCAATTGCGCGGCAGAATGCCCTGCTGCTGAATGGCCATGTGTGGGCCGAGCATGTTCCTGCCGGCGGCAGCCGTTTTGTTGTAACATTCAAAATCAGTACTCCATGAATATAAAGGAGAGCAACCGTGAAATGCCTGATCGCCGAAGACCACCTATTGTCCCGCCGAATCCTGAAGGAACTGCTTTCTCCTCAGTTTGATTGCGACATTGCAGTAAACGGCCAGGAAGCAATTGACTCATTTCAACTTGCACATGAGTCGAAGCGACCCTACGACGTAATCTTCATGGACATTATGATGCCGGTTGTCGACGGAATGGAGGCGCTCCTCTGCATCCGCACTCTCGAACGGAAGATGCAGATTCCGCCGGTTCTGGCGGCCAAGGTTATTATGACAACCGCTCTGGATGATCCCCATACGGTAATCCGGTCATTTAATGAGTGTGAGGCGGACGCATTCATCGTCAAACCGCTCAGCAGGCACAAACTCTCACAGGAGTTGCGTAAACTCAAACTGTTACCATAGGTATATGTACATGGCATTTCAAACGGTAGTGCAGAATCACAACAATACTCATCTGGCTGGCTGGCGGGACAGTATTACCCCTGTAATTGAGATGTTACGCCAGATGGCCGGTACGACGGAAGACGAGTTTTTACAGATCGGCTCCCGGCTGCAATCGTTTTATCAGCGCTCGGCGGATATTTCCGGTATGGCCGATCAACTGGTTTCGGTGGTATCCGGCGAGAATGTGGCTTCGTTGACGTTCCGGTTGCAGCAGATAATGGCGGATATGGAAGAATATCTGGCCAATGCCCGGTCACGCAGCAGCGAAAGCTGCTGTACCCTTGGGCAGGTACAGGTTCTTCTCGACAACCTTTCGGAACCTCTGGAAGGTTTCCAGAAAATGAACAAGTCACTCCGCATGCTGAGTATCTCCACAAAGATTGAAAGCGCCCGATTGGGAGAGGTCGGAAGCGGTTTTGTCAACCTTGCCCTTGACGTCGAAAAACTATCCTATCAGGTTAATGAAAAATCGGCAGCAATTCTGGCTCATCGCCACCTGCTCGCTACGATGATCTCCGATAATCTGGTCGCAGTTCGCTCGGCAGGGACTGATCAGGACGTGATGGTATCGGCATCTCTGAAAGGCATGTCTGCGAATCTTGCCGAACTTGTTGCCGTTAATGGCCGATGCACGCGGTTTGGCAGTACGGTGGCCGCTATTTCAACCGAAGTTACGGACAGTCTCAGTGAAGTTGTCGCTTCCATGCAGATGCATGATATGACCCGCCAGAAGTTTGAGCATGTTGTCGAAGCGTTGGAGCGCCTTCTTGGTGATCTGGCCGACGTGCGTATATCCGGGACTGATAGCGGTCATCTTCGCGGGTTGATTGTTGAAACCGGTGATGTCTGTGAACTTCAGGCGGCGCAGCTTCGTTTCGCGGCACATGAACTGTACACGGCAGTCTGTACTATTGTTGATCATCTGCGCGAGATCGCCCGCAGGCAATCCGTAATTGCTCAGGAAACGGTAACTATTACCGGTACCACGGATTCTACCGGATCTTCTTTTGTGGATGTCATGAGCCGGGGGATGGCTGCCGTGACTGCAGTACTGACGTCATGCGCCACGGGAGACCGGCATATGTCCGCAATCATGAAAAAGGTAGCTCAGACGATTGATGAAATAGCGGTCTTTGTTACCGATATAGAAGCAATCGGTTCCGAAATTGATCTGATTGCTCTCAATTCACAGATCAAAGCTGCCTTGACAGGTCCCGAAGGCGCAGCTCTGGGGGTCCTGGCTGAAGCGATCAAGCGACTCTCGGACGAAGCTGTGCGCCAAACCAATTCGGTTGCCGAAACCTTGACCGGAATACATGCGGTAACCGAGCACTTACTCGCCTATGCCGATAATGAGGAAGACCAGCTCGGCACTCGCGTTGCCTCGATGCAGGACGAGTTGGCGGTAATTCTGCAAACAATGGGAACGATGAATAGCGAGATGTATTCGGTCCTGTCCGTACTGAATGAGCGGGTTCTCACTCTGACAGGGGATGTGGAGCAGACTACTGCCGGCGTGGATGTTCATGAACGGACCAAGGTCCTGGCAGATGGCGCTCTTGCCGATCTCGAACGGATTGTTATCCAGTCGCGACAGATTGAGCCTGCCAGTAATGAGTTTAAGGCGAACCTGCGGCATATGGAAGAACACTACACCATGGAGAGTGAACGGCATATTCACGAGGTAATGGCCCGCAAGCGGAGCGGGCAGGCGGCAGTTGTCGTGCGGAGTGCGGCGAACGTCACCTCGAATGCCGCTTCGGAGTTCGGCGACAATGTCGATTTGTTCTAACAGGAGACCGTAATGCTACTCAATAGTTCAATTTGTGAAAACGGCGATACCGTCGTTACCAGCGGAAACCGCTTGTCAATTGAAACCGCCGCCGAATTTTCTCGTATCGTTCGTGAAGCGCTGACAGCATCCAGGCATGTTATGATCGAGTTTGAACCAACGGTCGAGATTGACCTTACGGGCGTGCAGATTCTCTGCTCCGCCTGCAAGAGCGCTGCGCAGAACGGGAAAATATTTTCGTATCGTGGCGAGTTGCCTCATGGATTGGTTGAGCTGATTGCCGTTAGTGGCGCTGAACGCCACGCGGCTTGTAAACATAATAACAATTCTACCTGCATATGGTTTGGAGGAACCTGATAATGGCAAAATTAATCATGACGGCCGATGACTCGGCCAGCGTTCGGCAGATGGTGGCATTTACCCTTAAACAGAACGGCTACGATGTCGTTGAAGCGGTGGATGGTCGGGATGCGCTCAACAAATTGAATGCCCAGAAGGTCGATATGCTGCTGACCGACCTGAATATGCCCAATATGGACGGTATCGGGCTTATCAAAGGGGTTCGGGCCGGGACTTTGAATAAGTTCATCCCGATTGTCATGTTGACGACGGAATCACAGGATTCCCGAAAATCGGAAGGTAAAGCCGCCGGCGCCACCGGTTGGATCGTCAAGCCGTTCAAACCGGAACAGCTGATTGCGGTTGTTAAGAAAGTGCTTGGATGAGAGATGAGAGATGAGAGATGAAAACTTTGATTTTATCGTCTCTCATCCCTCATCGGTTTTAAGTCTCATCAGTTTTTTAGGGGGTGTTACCCATGATGGAACAAGCCGTTGCAATCTATCGCGAAGAGGCTGGCGAGTTGCTGGCAGAGCTGGAAACTTCGCTGCTGGATCTGGAAGAGACACCTGAAGACAGCGACCTGATTAACCGTGTCTTTCGTGCCATGCACACCATTAAGGGCTCCGGGGCGATGTTCGGCTTTGATGAGATAGCCTCTTTTACCCATGAGGTCGAGACCGTTTTTGATCTGGTTCGCAACGGCAAGATGACGGTCACCAAGCACCTTCTTAATCTGACGCTCAAATCACGTGACCATATTTCCTACCTTCTTACCCTTCCTGCCGGCGAGGAGGTTGACCGCACTGCCGGTGATGAGATTATTGCCGGTTTACGTCAGTTGATACCGCATGCCGAAGTATCTCGAAAAAGTTCTGACGAGGTACCGGGTAACGCTCCTTCCGTGCCGCAGGAAAATAAATCGTCTGCTGCCGAAAGTACCTGGCGTATCCGCTTCCACCCCGCACCCACTATCCTCATGTCAGGTACCAACCCTGTTTCGTTGCTTAATGAGCTGCGCGCTCTCGGGACCGCTCATGTTGTGGCCCAATTTGAAGAAATACCCCGGATTGACGATCTTGTCCCTGAAAACTGCTATCTCTACTGGGATGTTATCCTGACTACCTCTCAAGGTGAGGATGCCATCAAGGATATCTTTATTTTTGTTGAGGACGATTGTGATCTCAGGATTGAGCGGATTGACGGCAGTGGCTTGATCGATGATGAACAGGGATACAAAAAACTGGGTGATATTCTTGTCGAGCGCGGTGACCTGTCGCCGGTTGAGATGCAGATGGTGTTGATGCAGCAAAAACGTTTTGGTGAACTGCTGGTTGAACAGGGGATCGTCTCGCCGGGAAAAGTGCAATCGGCACTGATCGAACAGCAGCATATCAAGAGCATACGCAAGGAACGGAGCGAAGCTCCGCAACAGGAAACCGCCGCCAGCATCCGTGTTCCGGCGGAACGGCTGGATCAATTGATTAACCTGGTAGGAGAGATGGTGACGGTGCAGGCGCATCTTTCCCAAGTGTCCCTGGCTGGTGGAGACCCGACGTTTATCGCCATATCGGAAGAGGTGGAGCGTCTTACCAACGAACTGCGCGATACCGCCCTCAATATACGTATGCTTCCGATCGGCAGCACCTTCAGCAAGTTCAAACGTCTGGTTCGGGACCTGTCTCAGGAACTGGGTAAAGAGATCGAGATGGAAACATTCGGGGCGGAAACCGAACTGGACAAGACCGTTATCGAAAAGTTGAATGATCCGCTGGTTCATATCATCCGTAACAGCATCGACCATGGCATTGAAATGCCCAAGGTCCGGCAGGCTGCCGGAAAATCATCCGCAGGTACGGTCTATCTGGGAGCTGAACATTCAGGCGACTCGGTTTTGATCACGATCCGGGATGACGGAGCCGGACTGGACCGCGATGCCATTCGCACCAAGGCGATTGAAAAAGGACTTGTTTCGGCAGCAGCAGAACTGTCCGACAGGGAAATATATGCCCAGATATTTGCTCCCGGTTTTTCGACTGCCACCAAAGTGACCAGTGTTTCCGGGCGGGGAGTCGGGATGGACGTTGTCAAACGTGGCATCGAAGGGCTGCGCGGTTCGATCGGAGTGGACAGCGTGCGTGGCAGCGGCACGACCATTACCCTCAAAATTCCGTTGACCTTGGCTATTATTGACAGTTTGCTGGTCAAGATCGGTAAGGATCATTTTGTGCTGCCGCTGGCGGCAATTGAAGAGTGTGTCGAGCTCACTCGCGATGATATTAAAAAATCGCACGGTCGTAATCTGGCCAACGTGAGGGGCGCCATCGTTCCGTATATTCCGTTGCGGGAGCATTTCCGTATTACCGAACAGCGTCCTGAAATAGAGCAGATCGTGATTGCCGTTATTCATGGCACCAAGGTGGGCTTTGTGGTTGATCATGTCGTCGGTGAACACCAGACTGTCATCAAGTCGCTCGGCAAAATGTACCGGGACGTAAAGGGTGTCTCGGGGGCCACGATCCTTGGTGACGGAACCGTGGCGTTGATCCTGGATATGGGGGTCCTGCTGCAATCTGTCGAACGGCTGGAGTATGCAATGTAACTGAAAAAAGAATGTTCATTGACTTGAAACTCTGAAAACCTCTGTTACAGTATTGACGAGTTGAGGTGTTTAGAACGCATATTGTAATGGGGGGGATTATGTTTGCAAGTATGAAGATCGGTAAACGGATGGGGCTGGGGTTTGGTCTGGTGCTGATTCTGATGATGGCACAGATCTGGGTCGGCATCTCGCGCCTGAACCAGATTCAGGTACATCTGGACAGGATCGTCAATGTCAACAATGTGAGATCAGATCTGGCCAACGATATGGATAACGGCGTGGTTATCGTGATGCTCAGCATACGTGATCTGATCCTTGACAAGGACAAAGCCAAGAATCAGGAGTATGTCAATCGGATCGCTTCCGCCCGTGAGAAGTATAACGACTCCTTCAAGAAGGCCACCGAGATGACCTCCAAGGAGGATACAAAGGGACACGAGCTGATCGCCAAAATTACCGAGCTTCAGAACGTTGCCCGTACTTTCAACAATAAGGTCGTCGAACTTGCTCTGGCAGACAAGGATGACGAAGCTCATGCCCTTCTGGCCGCGGAAGCTTCGCCAAAAACCCAGCAGTGGCGCGATGCCGTCGATAAGTTTATGGATCATCAAGCCGAACGCAACAAGATGCGGTTCGAAGAGGCGGTCAAGGACTATCATGCCGCACGGTTATTCATGTTCATTCTGGGGGGGGTAGCCCTGTTGCTCGGAATTGCAACGTCACTGGTCATTACCAAAGGTATCGTCGCTCCCATCAAAGAGGCGGTTGAAGTTGCCAACGCCCTTGCCGAAGGCGACCTGACGATCAAGGTCGAATCAAAATCAAAGGATGAAACCGGTCAGATGATGGCGGCAATCGGCCTGATGGTCGAAAAGCTGAAGCATGTTGTCGGCGATGTCATGTCGGCCGCCGATAATGTCTCCTCCGGGAGCCAACAACTTTCCTCTACCGCCCAGCAGATGTCGCAGGGCGCCACCGAGCAGGCTGCCAGCGCCGAAGAAATTTCCTCCAGTATGGAAGAGATGGCCTCCAGTATCCGTCAGAACACCGACAACGCGATGCAGACGGAAAAGATTTCAGTTAAAAGTGCGGCCGATGCCAAGGAAGGGGGGAAAGCGGTTATCGAAACGGTTGCCGCGATGAAGGAAATCGCCACCAAAATATCTATCATTGAAGAGATTGCCCGTCAGACCAATCTGCTGGCGCTGAATGCCGCCATAGAGGCGGCTCGTGCCGGTGAGCACGGCAAGGGCTTTGCGGTAGTGGCTTCTGAAGTTCGCAAACTGGCTGAGCGGAGCCAGTCGGCTGCCGGTGAAATATCGGGCCTTTCTACCCGTAGCGTTGCTATTGCCGAACAGGCCGGTGAAATGCTTGCCAGGATGGTGCCGGATATCCAGCGCACGGCGGAACTGGTGCAGGAAATTACTGCATCCAGCAAGGAACAGGACACCGGAGCTGAACAGATAAACAAGGCCATCCAGCAACTGGATCAGGTCATTCAGCAGAATGCCTCCGCGTCCGAAGAAATGGCGTCAACATCCGAAGAACTCTCAAGTCAGGCCGAACAGTTGAGCGACGCGGTTGCTTTTTTTAAAATAGATGGCGCCCACTCTCGCGCCGCGCGCCAGCAGAATGTACGGCAGGGTAGACGGGTTCAGATCGCCTCTGCCGGCGTAAAGGGGAAAACCGTGCCGGCCCGGCGAACATCGGGCGGTGGCATCAATTTGGAACTTGGTCAAGCCGGCCCTGACCATCTGGACGAAGAGTTCGAAAAATTCTGACAGATTGCAGCGCGGCGCCTCGTGCTACATGTCTTTGTAAAGGAGCTTTCATGAGCGTAGCGGGAATAACCGAAACGGTTCAGTATCTGACGTTTAAATTATCCGATGAGATCTTTGCGCTGGATGTTGCCAAGGTTCGTGAGATCCTTGAAATTACCTCCATTACCAAAGTTCCTCAGACCCCGGATTTTATGCGGGGAGTCATCAATCTGCGCGGGAGCGTAGTGCCGGTCATCGACATGCGGCTCAAGTTCGGAATGAGTGCGACAGAGCAGACCGTCAACACCTGTATCATTGTAGTGGAGGTCACTATGGATGGTGACACCACCGTGCTGGGTGCTTTGGCCGATTCGGTGCAGGAGGTGGTCGAGATGGAGCCGGATAGTATCGAACCGGCGCCGCATATCGGTACCAAGCTGAATACCGACTTTATTCGCGGTATGGGCAAAGTCGACAGCCGATTCGTAATGATTCTGGATATTGACAAAATCTTTTCGACGGATGAGCTGGCTGTGGTGCAGGGAACGGGAGACGATGGGCATTAGCCCGTGTCCTGGGAGATAATAGTGCGGAAAATATGCGCGTTCCGTGACTGGAGCATAACAACAAAAATAGCGGCACTGTGTATTGCCTTGATTGTTATGATCCTGGTCGGTGTTCTTGGGTATGTAACGCCGCTTGTTGCCGGGTATCTGAAAAAAGAAAAGCAGATTGCGAGCCGTCATCTGGTTGAGACCACTTTTCAGCTTGTTTCTGAATACGATGCCCGTGTCACTTCCGGTGAATTTACGCTGGTCGAGGCGCAGAAACGTGCCAAGAAGCGGATTGAAAACATGCGGTACGGTGCCAATGATTACTTCTGGATCAATGATCTGACACCAAGAATGGTGATGCATCCACTCAAGCCGGAGATGAACGGGATGAATCTGTCCGATGTGAAGGATCCCGACGGTAAACGTCTCTTCATGGCTTTTGTCGATATCTGCAAGGATAAGGGGGAAGGAACCGTTGAGTATGTCTGGGATAAGGAAGGAAAGCCCGCAGCCAAAATATCATATGTAAAGCTCTATAAGCCGTGGGGTTGGATCATCGGCACCGGCGTGTACGTCGACGATATCCGGAAGGACATCTCTTCGCTCCGGTGGAGGATAGTGGGTGGAACGTCGCTTGTGCTGCTGATTTTCCTGTTTTTGGCGGTCTTTGTAGGCTCCAGGATTGTGAAGCCGTTGCAAAGTGCCGTCATTTCCTTGAACAGAATGGCTGAAGGAGATTTGACGGTTGACATTTTGTCCGGCGGCAGGGATGAAACCGGCATGCTGCTCGCGGCGATGCTTACCATGAAAGCAAAACTCTCTGAAGTTGTTGCTGCCGTGCAGGAAACTGCCGGGCATGTTGCGACCGGCAGTCAGCAACTCTCCGCCACTTCCCGGCAGATGTCGCTTGGAGCCGCAGAACAGACTGCCAGTGCCGAAGAAGTTTCTTCCAGTATGGAAGAGATGGCTGCCGGTATCCGGCAGAATACTGAAAATGCGTTGCAAACCGGAAAAATTGCCATGCAATCGGCTGTTGCCGCCAAAGATGGCGGTAAGGCTGTTTCCGAAACGGTTACGGCAATGAAGGAGATCGCCACCAAGATCGGTATTGTCGAGGAGATCGCTCGCCAGACCAATTTGCTTGCGCTGAATGCGGCAATTGAAGCGGCACGGGCCGGGGAACACGGCAAGGGATTTGCCGTGGTTGCGTCCGAGGTGCGTAAACTGGCTGAACGGAGCCAGAAGGCGGCTGGCGAGATATCCGGTCTTTCTATCCGGAGTGTTGCCGTTGCTGAACAGGCTGGAGATATGTTGAAACGCATGGTTCCGGATATCCAGCGCACTGCCGAGTTGGTGCAGGATATCTCGGTGTCGAGCCGGGAGCAGGATAGCGGCGCCGAGCAGATTAATGTAGCCGTGCAGAGATTGGACCGAATTATTCAACAGAATGCTTCGTCATCAAATGAGATGGCCACTACCTCGGAGGAACTCTCCAGCCAGTCAGAACAACTGAGCGATGCAGTTGCCTTCTTCAAGATTGATTCCATTGTCCAGTTACGCAGTGCCGTGAAACAACAGCCGCCGATAAAGCGTCTGTCAAACAGCTGTTCATAAGCTGCTTACGAGGAAACTACCGTGGCTGATTCCAGCAACAGCCTGAAGCCACATCTTCCCGCGACGTTGCGTGATCGGGAATTTCAACGCTTCAGCAGATTTATTTACGATAATGTCGGCATCAAAATGCCCCCCGTCAAGAAGACCATGCTTGAGGCGCGTCTTCAGAAACGTCTCAAGGCCCTTGGTATCACTACCTTTGAGGAATATGGAGAGTTTGTTTTCAGTCCGGAGGGACGAGCAACTGAGCTCATTCATCTTATTGACGTTGTGACTACCAACAAGACTGATTTTTTTCGGGAGCCGGGCCATTTTGATTTTCTGGTCAAGACGGTGTTGCCTTCCGTTCTTCTGGCGCGCGGAGATGTCTTGCGCGACCCGGTGCGTATCTGGAGCGCCGGATGTTCGACCGGAGAAGAACCCTATACCCTGGCGATGGTATTATCAGAATTTGCTGTCGGTCGTCCCGATTTTCGGGTTGCCATTACTGCTTCCGATGTCTGCACCCAAGTGTTACAGACCGCAAAAACGGCAATTTACCCTGAAGAAAGAACCGATCCCATTCCGTTGAACCTGAAAAAAAAATACCTGATGCGCAGTCGCGAAAAAGCAAAATCTCTGGTGCGAATTGCTCCGAAGCTTCGCTCGCTGATAACGTTTCGCCGCATCAATTTCATGGATGACGATCTTGGTATAGCTGAAAAAATGGATATAATTTTCTGCCGTAATGTTGTTATCTACTTTGATAAACCGACCCAGCAAACTCTTATGCAAAAATTTCACCGCCAGCTCAGGCCGGGTGGATATCTGTTTATCGGACATTCGGAAACGCTGAGTGGTCTCGAAGTAGATTTCAAAGCTGTTGCCTCTACCGTGTACCGGAAAAACTGAAGAGAGGGACCATACTCTTACCCTTGAATATATGAAGAATCTTATTGCTTCACATATGTACAATACGTATCTCAAACCTGGTGAAGTAATCGTTTCCCGCAAACCAATGCTTATTTCCACGGTGTTAGGGTCCTGCGTGTCTGTCACCATGTTTTCTGCTTCCCGCGGCTTTGGAGCGATATGCCACGCCATGCTTCCGACCAATTTGAAACGGGAAAGTGACCTGCGTTATGTCGACACCGCTCTGAAATATCTGTACACCAAAGCAATGGAAAATGGCGCCGGTAATGATCTGGTCGTCAAACTGTTTGGCGGTGCGCAAGTGCTTGATATTGGCGAGCAGGCGCCGGACCGGCGAACGGTTGGAGATCAGAATGTTGAACAGGCAGAGACGGAGCTTGCCATGCTGGGGCTGGTTGTTTCGGCCCGTGATACCGGCGGCATCCGGGGGCGCAAGCTCTTTTTTTGTACACAAAGCGGGGATGTGTATCTGCGCCGGATGCGTGCAGGGAAACATTCCATCGATGAGGATATGTCTTTATGAAGAAAACGATAAAAGTTTTGATAATCGACGATTCGGCGTTGGTACGTCAGACATTGAGCGATATTCTTAATTCTGACCCCGAGATTGAAGTAGTCGGTTGTGCTGCGGATCCCATCATTGCCGCGGAACGTATGAGAACGGTTGTGCCTGACGTGATCACGCTGGATGTCGAGATGCCGCGTATGGATGGGTTGACTTTTCTGCAGAAGCTGATGAGCCAGCACCCTATACCTGTTGTCATGTGTTCCAGTCTGGCCGAGTGTGGCAGCGAGACAACACTGAAAGCGCTGGAATATGGCGCCGTCGATATCATAACCAAGCCTAAAATGGGAACGAAACAGTTTATAGAAGAGTCCAAAATGCGTATCTGTGACGCCGTTAAAGGCGCCGCTGCCGCTCGTCTTGGACCTTTGAGGTCGATGCGTACCATGAAGGAGGTAGCTCCGAAGTATACCGCCGATGTCATCATGGAAAAGCCCAACACGAAGGCAATGATACAGACTACGGAAAAAGTGGTGGTAGTGGGTGCCTCTACCGGCGGCACAGAGGCGCTGAAAGTGTTTCTTGAAATGTTGCCGGAAGATACGCCGGGAATTGTTATCGTCCAGCATATGCCGGAAAATTTTACTGCCGCTTTTGCCAAACGGCTTGATTCCATCTGCCGGGTAACGGTCAAGGAAGCTCAGGACAATGATACTCTCGTGCGTGGACGGGCTCTGATCGCCCCCGGCAACCATCATGCGCTGCTGAAGCGGAGTGGCGCCCGCTATTATGTCGAGATCAAGGACGGACCATTGGTGTCGCGCCATCGGCCATCTGTGGATGTACTGTTCCGTTCGGCTGCCCGGTATGCCGGGAAAAATGCCGTGGGGGTCATCATGACCGGCATGGGAGACGACGGCGCCAGAGGTATGAAAGAGATGCACGACTCCGGCGCGATAACGATCGCTCAGGATGAGGCGAGCTGCGTGGTCTACGGAATGCCGCATGAGGCGGTTAAGTTGGGGGGCGTCAACAAGATAATGCCTCTGCAGAACATTGCCGCTGAAGTGCTGCGGCTCTGCAGTTGATATAAAGGGGGCGGTCAGTGAATAGTAACAGTAACAGTAACAGTAACAGTAACAGTAACAGTACCGACGATATACTGATTCAGGAACTGTCGGATCGGTTTGCCAAAAGCCGTAAAGCTTTTTCCGACTTGAGCGTAGTCAACCGTAAGCTGCTTGAAATGAATGAACGGCTTGCGGCATCTGAATCGCTTAAAAGTAATTTCCTGTCAAATATCCGCAATGAAATTAATAATCCACTTAACGCAATAATGGGGCTGGCCGGTGAGCTTGCCGTAATCGGCGCCGGCGATAAAGATGTCTTTACCATCTCTTTGTTGATCAGGGATGAAGCCAACTACCTTGATTTTCAGCTTCGTAACATATTCATGGCGGCAGAACTGGAGGCGGGAGAGGTAAGTATTCGCTGTGCAAAGGTTCATATTACCTCATCCCTGTGCGAGCTGATGGATTCGTTCAAGCATAGAGCGGCTAAAAAGAAGGTGCTGCTCAACCTGACTCGGCAGCCGGATGCAGATGCTCAAATTTCTGTTATTGATATCGAGAAGTTCCAGATTATTGCCTCCAACCTGCTGGCAAATGCGATTGAGTATAGTGACAATGATTCAGTTGTCGATGTTTCGTTCTCTGTCTGCGAGGATGGCTGTCTGCAGTTTTATGTTCAGGATCATGGTGTGGGGATTGCGCCGGAGGATCATCAGCGTATCTTCGACCGTTTCGTTCAACTGAATACCGGAACGACCCGTGCCCATCCGGGGCATGGTCTTGGGCTGAGTATTACCAAGGCACTTGTTGAGCTTATGCAGGGGAGCATCTCTCTTATCAGCACTCCCGGTGAAGGAACGCAGGTTACCGTTACCATTCCCCCCTGCTCGATTTCAGGCAATGAAGATTCATTTGCTGAATCCGGCAATCTGTTTCTTTTCGACGAGATGAGTGAGGTGTAGGTAGCGTGCCCTGTGAAGAACCGGTTAAAAAACATTTTCTTTTTCCCGGCACTATCTTTGCCGAACCGCTCGAATATCAGATCAGTACCGTTCTCGGGTCGTGCGTAGCCGTTTGTCTGTGGGACCCTCTGGCCCGTAAAGGGGGGATGAATCACATCATGCTGCCACTCTGGAACGGCGATGGTTTGGCAACGCCGAAGTACGGCAATATTGCCATGGAAAAATTGCTTGCCAAGGTACTCTCCATAGGATGTCGACGTGAATATCTGGTTGCCAAGGTTTTTGGCGGAGCCAATGTTTCCGGAACCGGTCTGGAGGCATTCATGATCGGTGACCGCAATCTCATGCTTGCCTTTCAGATGCTGGAGGAATTCGGGATTGCGGTAGTTGCAAAAGATGTTGGGGGACGGGTTGGCAGAAAGATTATTATGAACTCTGAAACCGGTGTGGTACTGGTCGGCAAGGGGAAAACCGCACCGCCCGGTTGAATTGGTGCCCTGATGCATGCCGACTTCTGTTCGCACCTTGACACCCCTCTGCTTTTGCGGTAGCTTGTTACGTCCTACCACAGGACATCTGACGTTTTCGTCAATACTCCCTTGATCAAAGGTTGCCCGGTATGAAAATTACAGCGGTTATCCCTGCCCGTTATGCATCGACACGTTTTCCCGGCAAAGCCCTGGCGGAAATAGGCGGTCGCCCGATGATCCAGCATGTCTATGAGCGTACTGCTCAATCAACATTGATCAGCCGGGTTATTGTTGCCACCGATGACCTTCGTATCGCCGATGCGGTCAACATGTTTGGAGGAGAAACGATGATGACCTCCTCCAGCCATGAAACAGGCACCGACCGATTGGCGGAAGTTGCTGCCGGTCTGGATGCTGACATTATTGTTAATGTTCAGGGAGATGAGCCGTTGATTGATCCTGCCATGATTGATCTGGCGCTACAGCCGTTTCTCGGCGAGGCCGAGCTGCAGATGGGAACCGTCAAGACCCGCATCAAGTGTCTGCATGACTTTCTGTCCCCCAATGTTGTTAAAGTGGTGACCGACAATTGCGGTAATGCCCTCTATTTCTCCCGTTCTCCGCTCCCCTTTTTTCGCGATAAATGGAAGGATCTGAAGGATGAATCATTTTGTAGCGGAAAACTGCTCTGTTTCAAGCATGTCGGATTATACGTCTATCGCCGTAATTTTCTGCTGAAGTTTGCCGCCATGCCGGCTACGTTCCTGGAAATATCCGAAAAACTTGAGCAGCTGCGTGCGGTCGAAAACGGCATCAGGATACGGGTGGTTGAATCGGAGTTCGAGTCAATCGGCGTAGACACGCCGGAAGATTTGCTTAAAGTGCAGGAGCAATACCGTAAACTTCATAAATAAGAACCTTTGATTGCCATATAGGAGCAGATACCATGAAAACCAAGTTTGTATTTATTACCGGCGGCGTTGTTTCTTCAATCGGCAAAGGTCTGGCGGCGGCTTCGCTGGGCGCGTTGCTGGAGGCGCGCGGGTTGCGGGTAACGATGCAGAAGCTTGACCCCTACATCAATGTCGATCCCGGCACCATGTCGCCTTTTCAGCATGGCGAGGTCTTTGTTACCGATGACGGCGCCGAAACCGATCTTGATTTGGGGCATTATGAGCGCTTCACGAGTGCCGTGCTTTCCAAAAAGAGTAATTTTACGACCGGCCAGGTCTATTTTTCGGTCATTACCAAGGAACGGCGTGGCGATTATCTGGGAGGGACGGTCCAGGTTATCCCGCATATTACCGACGAGATCAAACTTAAAATAATCGAAAATGCCAAGGGCGCCGATGTTGCCATTGTCGAGGTAGGAGGGACGGTTGGTGATATCGAATCGCTGCCGTTTCTGGAGGCGATCCGCCAGTTCCGTTTTGACCGGGGGCAGGGGAACGCACTCTATGTTCATGTCACACTGGTCCCCTACATTCGGACGGCCGGGGAGCTGAAGACCAAACCGACCCAGCATTCGGTCATGGAACTGCGCAAGATCGGTATCCAGCCGGATATCCTCCTCTGTCGTTGCGAACGTGATCTGCCGACGGACATGAAGAAAAAAATTGCCCTGTTCTGTAATGTCGGCGAAAAAGACGTTATTCCGGTTGTCGATTCCGAACATATCTATGCGGTGCCGCAGGCGCTCAACAAAGAGGGCCTTGATGAACAGGTGGTCGAAAAACTGAATATCTGGACCAAGGCTCCTGATCTGACCAAATGGCAGGATGTTGTGGAAAAGCTTCGCCACCCCAGCAATGGTGAGGTTCGAATCGCGATTGTCGGAAAGTACGTCGATCTGACCGAGTCTTACAAGTCGTTGTCGGAAGCGCTGACCCATGGCGGCATCGGCAACGATTGCCGGGTTTCCGTGAAGTATCTTGATGCCGAGAAAATTGAGCGAGACGGTGCAGACGGTCATTTTGAAGATGTGGACGGGATACTTGTACCCGGAGGTTTCGGCGAACGCGGCACGGAAGGAAAGGTCATGGCGATCGAGTACGCCCGTAAGAACAAGATCCCCTTCTTCGGGATCTGTCTCGGGATGCAGATGGCGGTGATCGAGTTTGCCCGCAATGTGTGCGGTATTACGGAAGCCTGCTCGACGGAATTCCGTCAGGATGGGGGCGACCCGCTGATTCATCTGATGGAAGAGCAAAAAGCGGTCAGTAAAAAAGGAGGTACCATGCGTCTGGGCGCTTTTCCCTGTACCGTTGCCAAGGGGACGCTGGCCCACGCTGCCTATAACCAGACCGATATTACGGAACGTCACCGCCACCGGTACGAGTTTAATAATGCGTATCGCGATCAGTTGGCAAAATGTGGCCTTGTTCTGTCCGGGGTATATAAGGACAAGGATCTTGTCGAGGTCGTTGAAATTGCCGATCACCCCTGGTTCCTTGCCTGCCAGTTTCATCCGGAATTCAAGTCCAAGCCGCTCGTTCCGCATCCGCTGTTCCGGGCATTCATCAACGCCTCTCTCGTGCAGAGAAACAAGGGGTAGGATGAGTAGAATCCTTGCCATTCCACTGGAGTCGGATTGTCGGAATGAACACTCCTCAGGTTTTGGCTTGAGATAGAATGGAGCTTGTGGTATTGCTTTAAGTGCCCGCATTTGTTTGCGGGTGCTTTTTTTTTGCCAGACTCCCAAAGGAGCAATGATACTTATGACCCGTGAAATAGTAACCGGAAAAGTGATGATTGGTGGTAATCGCCCGTTGGTGCTGATTGCCGGCCCGTGCGTGATCGAGAATGAGTCATCAACCATGCGGCATGCCGAGCGGCTGATGACGATCTGCAACGGTCTTTCGATCCCTTTGATTTTCAAGGCCTCCTACGATAAGGCGAACCGCACATCGATCAATGCGTATCGCGGACCGGGACTGAAAGAAGGGTTGGCGATCCTGCGCAAAGTCAAGGAAGCGCTTGGTGTCCCGGTGATATCGGATATTCATTCCATCGAGCAGGTCGCACCTGCTGCCGAGGTGCTTGATATTCTCCAGATTCCGGCTTTTCTCTGTCGCCAGACCGATCTTCTCGTCGCTGCTGCAAAGAGTGGCAGGGTTATCAATGTTAAAAAAGGGCAGTTTCTGGCCCCCTGGGATATGAAAAACGTGGCCGGAAAAATTGCTGCCGGCGGCAACGAGAATATCATTCTCACGGAGCGGGGCGCATCTTTCGGCTATAATAATCTGGTTGTCGATATGCGCAGTTTTCCGGTCATGCGTTCTACCGGGTACCCGGTGGTTTTTGATGTCACCCACAGCGTACAACTTCCCGGTGGCCAGGGGGAAAGCTCGGGAGGGGAGCGCGAATTTGTTGAGTACTTGTCCCGCGCGGCTGTTGCTGCCGGGATTGACGGCATCTTCATGGAAGTTCATGAAGATCCTGACAAGGCGCTCTGTGATGGCCCCAATTCGATACCCCTTAGCGAGCTTTCGGGTTTGCTCAAGACGTTGAAAGCAGTTGATGCTGTCATTAAACAGAGGAGTGCGGCATGACCGCGATTGATGAGGCGCGCCGAGTAATCCGGGTTGAGGCAGAGGCCCTTGTCGCCATGGCCGACCGAATTGACGAGTCGTTTGAGCGGGCTATTGACCTGATAGTGGGAAGTTTGGGGCGGGTGATCGTGAGCGGAATGGGAAAATCCGGCCTGGTCGGTCAGAAGATCGCCTCAACGATGGCTTCCACCGGCACCCCGGCGTTCTTCCTGCACCCTGCGGAGGGGATCCATGGCGATCTTGGCATGATCATGGCCGGAGATGTCGTGATTGCCATCTCGAACAGCGGTGAAACAGAGGAACTTCTCAGGATACTTCCTTCGATCAAACGTCTGGGGGCGCCGCTCGTGGCGATGAGCGGCAATCCGGCATCAAACCTGGCCCGGTCGAGCGATGTATTTCTGGACGTGTCTGTCGCGGAGGAGGCGTGTCCGCTCGGACTGGCTCCGACTGCGTCAACCACGGCTACACTGGCCATGGGGGATGCCCTCGCTGTTGCACTGCTGGTTAAGCGCGGTTTCAAAGCCGAAGATTTTGCCATATTTCACCCCGGCGGAGCGCTGGGTAAAAAACTGATCCTGCGGGTTGAAGACTTGATGCATGCGGGAGAGGACATTCCGCTGGTTCAGGAAAATACCGTAATGAAAGAAGCCCTGTTTGTGATCACCGCCAAGGGGCTTGGAGTAACCGGGGTCTGCGATACTGCCGGCGCGTTGAAAGGCGTGATTACGGATGGGGATCTGCGCCGGTCGCTGGAAAAAGGGTTTGATATTCTCAACCAGCGCGCTTCGGAAATCATGAAACATGGGCCGTTGCGAATCAAGCGGACTGAACTTGCCGCTGCCGCGCTGCAAATCATGGAACAGCGTGCCATTACCTCTCTGTTCGTGTTTGAAAACGATATGAACCCAGCCCCATGCGGCATTATCCATCTGCATGACATTCTCAAGGCGGGTATTGCCTGATGGATAGCAAACTTGCCGATATTCGCCTGTTGTTGCTTGATGTCGACGGCGTCATGACTGACGGAGGCATTCTGTACGATGCCAACGGAGTGGAAACCAAGGTGTTCAATGTCAAGGATGGGCATGGTATCAAGATGCTGCAGCGACATGGCATTGAGGTCGGCATCATTACCGGTCGCACTTCGCCGGTTGTCGCTATCAGGGCTAAAGAACTGGGAATTGAGCTGGTATATCAGGGCGCTCTGAAAAAGCTTGAGAGCTACCTCGACGTGAAACGGAAAACCGGACTTGTTGATAGTCAGATCGCCTATGTGGGAGATGACGTCATCGATGTCCCGGTCATGAGGCGTGTGATTTTTGCTGCGGCTCCTTCCGATGCCGTGATCGAAGCCCGCACGGTTGCGCACTATGTTACGTCTCTCGCCGGTGGGCGGGGTGCGGTACGTGAAGTATGCGATCTGATTCTCAAAGGTCGGGGGCTGTGGGGTGAGGTTGCGGCCCGTTATGAACTATCAGATTCAATCTCTGTGCCAAAAACGTGAACCTTTCACGTTATGCTGGACAGTCCTGCCCCCGAATGGTATAGTTTTGCCAATCATGGTATCGTCCGTTTATATCAGGCCCTTGCTGGCACTTCTTGTGATAGCGGCGATTGCCGGTATCGCGGTCGCTGTTTTCCGGAATGGTCCTCAGGGAACAGCACCGGCCCGACCAGCCAATCAACAGCTCCCCCACAATATTGATGTTGCCCTGAAAAAGGCCCGGTTTTCGGAAATTCAGGATGGTCTTGTTGCCTGGGAACTTGTTGCTGAACGGGTGGAGTACGATAAAGGGGGCGATACGGCATCTCTTTCGGATATCCGGATGGAGTTTCAGCGCAACCGGGCACATGGAACGATAACCGTTACGGCCGACAGCGGTGAGTATGAAAGCACGACAAAAACGGTCCGGCTCAAAAACCATGTTCATGTGGTTACGGAAGATGGTGCCAGTTTTGATACGAGTTCAATAGTTTATAGCGGCACAAAGGCCCTTTTTTCTACAAACGATCCGGTGACATTCCGGCAGGAACGAATGCAACTTACCGCTGTCGGTATGGATTTACGGGTAAATGATCAGCACGCGCGTTTTCATTCTTCGGTAGATGCTTCGATTATTACGCAATAGGTATACATGATGCTATACATGATGCGAATACAACTGTTTATTTCGATGTCTGTCTGTTTGTGGTGTCTGTTTTCCGTAGCGGTTATCCCGGCTGCTGCCACGACCTACAAAGGACATTCAAACTTGCCGATCACTGTTAAATCGAACGAGATGACCGCCGACAATAAAGGAAAAACGGCGCTTTTTTCAGGAAAAGTCGTTGCAAAACAGGGAGATATAACCATATTCTCCGATACGCTCGTTGTCAGTTATGCGGAAAAGAGCGGTGAAGTGGAAAAGGTTGAGGCAAGCGGAAACGTCAGGATTGTCCAGCAAAATAGGACCGGCTTTTCCGATAAGGCGGTCTATGACAGCCGTAATGGACGTATTGTGTTAACCGGAACACCTCGGGTTGTGCAGGGTGGAGACAGCATCAGCGGAAAAGTGATTACGTATTTCGTTGATGACGACAAGAGTGATGTCTCAAGTGGTGGTGATCCGAAAGCGCGCGTCGAAGCGGTCATTAATCCGCCCGCAAGGAAGAATGATGCCGGAAGTCGCTGACTCTTCCAGACTCTGGACAAAAGCTCTCAGAAAACAGTACGGGAGCCGTCACGTTGTCTGTGGTGTGGATATAACGATCACATCGGGATCCGTTATCGGACTTTTAGGGCCGAACGGAGCGGGAAAAACGACTACTTTTTATATGGTGGTCGGGTTGGCGCAACCGGACGGTGGTCAGGTCTTTCTGGGCGATGAAGAGATAACGACACTCCCGATGTACCAGCGTGCGCGTCGTGGTATCAGTTATCTCCCGCAGGAAGCTTCCGTTTTTCGCAAGCTGTCGGTAGCGGATAATCTGATGGCAATTATTGAAACGGTTGAATCCGACAAACGACGTGCCCGGCAGAGAATGGAGCAATTGCTGGAAGAATTTTCCATTACGCACATTGCATCATCAAAAGGGTTTGCGCTTTCGGGAGGAGAGCGACGCCGGGTAGAAATTGCCCGGTCACTGATAACCAACCCCTCATTTATTCTGCTGGACGAGCCGTTTGCCGGAATTGATCCGATTGCCGTAGCCGATATTCAGGGATTGATCGTTTCGCTCAAAAATCGAAATATCGGAGTATTGATCTCTGATCACAATGTTCGGGAAACGCTTGGTGTCTGCGATTCTGCATATATTATGAGTAGTGGTGTGGTGCTGGAACATGGCACGCCCGATGAGATTGCCGGGAGTAAAAAAGCTCAGGAGATTTATCTGGGTAAGGATTTCCGGCTCTGATATATACCGTTGAAAGAATATGAATTTCCGTATCGGATCTGAGGAAGATATATGGCAATGGAGATGCGCCAACAACTGAAAATGTCTCAACAACTGGTTATGACGCCCCAGTTGCAGCAGGCGATCAAACTGCTTCAGTTGACACGTCTGGAACTCCAGGATCTGGTCCTTCAGGAATTGGAGGAAAACCCGCTTCTTGAAGAAGCCACCGAAATGGAGGAGATCCGCGAGGCAGACATACTTGAGGTTTCGGAACAGGAATCTGAACCTGCGCAGGATAGTGTGGATTTTCATGAGGTGGAAACCGGTGAGGAGACGTTGCGCGACTGGGACAGCTACCTTGACGGATATAACTACAGTTCCGGAGAGCAACAGTACGGTGGTGAAGATGAACGCTCGTCCTTTGAAAACCTGCTGACTCGTAAAGGCACCTTGATCGACCATCTGTTGTGGCAGCTCCATATGGGACAGTATTCCGAGATGGATGTACGTGTGGGGGAGGTGATCATCGGTAATGTGGATGAATCGGGATATCTTCGGGCATCTCTCCAGGAAATAGCGGCGGCAAGTGCCGCAACGGAAGAGGATGTTCTGGATGTCCTTGAATGCATTCAGGAGTTTGATCCGCCGGGAGTTGCCGCTCGCGATCTGCGTGAGTGTCTGCTGATTCAGGCCTGGAACCTGGGTATGAAGGGGAGTGTTGTCGAAGGTATTCTGCTCAATCACCTCGGGGACCTGGAAAAACGAAATTACAAGCAGATCGCCCGTTCGTTAAAGGTCGACATCAATCATGTACTTGCGGCTTCCCGGATTATTTCCGGATTTGATCCCCGCCCCGGATCGTCGTTCAGTACCGATGACGTGCATTATATATCTCCCGACATTTTCGTTCACAAGGTGGGGGATGATTATGTGGTTATGTTGAACGAAGAAGGATTGCCCAACCTGAAGGTAAGTACCCAGTATGCGGAAGTTCGCGGCAATGGAGCGATTGATTCTCAGGCCGAGCATTATATCAATGATAAGATGCGTTCTGCGGTCTGGCTGATCAAGAGTATTCAGCAACGTCAGAGAACTATTTACAAGGTTGCCAAAAGTATCATCCGGTTTCAGCGCGAATATTTCGATCACGGCATCGAGTATCTGCGGCCATTGGTGTTGCGGGATATTGCCGAGGATATCGGTATGCATGAATCGACCATCAGCCGGGTTACTACCAACAAATATATGCAGACGCCCCAGGGATTACTGGAGTTGAAATATTTCTTCAACAGCGGCCTCTCGACCAGCGAGGGAGATTTTGTTGCCTCCGAGAGTGTGAAAAACAGAATCAAGGAAATTATTGAAAAGGAAAATCCCAAAAAACCGCTCTCAGATCAGAAAATTGCCGAAATGCTGGCGGATCAAACGGTGAATATTGCACGACGCACCGTAACCAAGTATCGCGAGATGCTCAACTTCGGGTCATCTTCCGAACGGAAACGACATTTTTGACGCACTGCTGTTTTGGCAGGCGTCCATTTCACAGCACCAACCACACAGGAGGATTGTATGCAGGTAACAACGACATTCAGACACATGGAACAGAGCGATGCTCTCAAAGCATATGCCGAAGAAAAACTTGATCGCGTAACGAAGTATATTGATAGCCCGATTAACGCGCAGGTTTTCTTTTCTGTAGAAAAAAAGATTCGCCACATTGTCGAAATCGTTATTAACTCAAAAGGGATCAGCACGAAGGCGTCCGAGGCGACCAATGACATGTATGCGGCCATTGATGCCGTAATTGACAAAATTGAACGTCAGCTTGTGCGCTACAAGGAAAAGATCAAGGCTCATAAGCCGAACGGAGATGAACATGGCCGACAGCTCTCCAAAAAGATTTTTGAGGCCGAGAGTATTGAAGCCAGCACCGGGTCGGTCATTATTAAAACAACTACTGAAACTGCCAAGCCGATGTCTGTTGAAGAAGCGGTCATGCAGATGGACCTCCTTCACAAGGATTTTATTGTGTTTACCGATGCCGACAGCAGCGAAATCAACGTGCTGTATCGTCGTAAGGACGGGAATTTCGGCTTGATTGAGCCTCATCGCGCCTAGATTACCCGCAACTATCATGGAAGGCATTTCACTTTCGATACAAGATCTGTTGACGGATAACGAGTATGGCCTCGGCTTGTCGCTTCTTGCCGGCAAGCAGGGGCTAGCTCATCGTGTCTCCAGTTCACGCATCCAGAAACCGGGGTTGGCACTGGCCGGTTATACGGAGCATCTGCACCCGGACCGATTGCAGGTGCTCGGCAATACAGAAATTTCCTATCTTCAGCAAATCGAAGAGCGGGTCGTGGCTGAAAATCTTGCGGCCCTCTGCCAATTTCCCATATCATGCTTTGTTGTTACCAAAAGTCTGCGCCCGCCGCAGCTCCTGCTCGACCTGGCGGATTCCCGTGCTATTCCGGTACTTGCGACCCCGCATCAATCGTCGACTTTTATATCCCTGATAACCAAGTTTCTTGAAGAACGGTTGTTGCCGACGACTCATCTGCACGGAGTTTTGATGGACGTGCTGGGGGTAGGGGTTCTCCTCTCCGGGAAAAGCGGTATCGGCAAGAGTGAATGTGCCCTCGATCTGGTGATGCGCGGCCATCGTCTTGTTGCCGATGACATGGTTTTCATAAAGAAAAAGATGCCTGCGGTGCTGATCGGGCAGGCGGAAGAATCGCTGCAGTATTTGATGGAGATTCGCGGTCTCGGAATTATCAACATCAAGGATCTGTATGGTGTCTCGGCGATCCGTGACAAAAAAATCGTTGATATGCTGCTGGAACTGGTTGAGTGGGATGAGTCGCATGAGTATGATCGGCTGGGGGTTGACGATCGGACGGTAACGATTCTCGGTATAGAGATACCACATATCATTATTCCCGTCAGACCCGGTCGTAATCTTGGTTCGATTATTGAAGTCGCTGCGAGAAACAATCTGCTTAAGGGGATGGGGTATCATTCGGCGCGCGATTTTCAGGAACGGCTTTTGGCACGTATTGAAGCCAGGCCGCTTGGAGATGAGGTAGAGTAGAGTATGCGCATTATCGTTATCACCGGCATGTCCGGCTCCGGGAAATCCACCGCCGTCAGAGCGCTGGAAGATGAAGGGTATTATTGTATCGATAATCTGCCGGTACGTCTTTTCAAACGCTTTGTCGATTTGATCGGGAAATCGGGCGAGACGTTTAAGGGTATTGTCCTGGTTGCCGATATCCGGGGACGTGAATTTTTCAAGGGGTATGAAAGCGCCTTTCATAAAATTACCGGTGCCGGTCACTCGGTGGAAATATTATTCTTTGATGCGTTGGACGATGTTCTGGTGCGCCGTTTTTCCGAAACCCGCCGGCGCCATCCTGCCGACGAGCAGTGCTCGGTTGCAGAAGCTATCCGTATTGAACGGGACCGTTTGAACAGTCTCAGAGCGATGGCGTCCAAGATAATTGATACCTCCGAGTTTACAGTGCATCAGCTTAAGGACTTGATTTTACGGATTGTCCGGGGTGAAGAAAAAGAAAATAAGCTGGTTGTGGAAGTTCAGTCTTTTGGTTTCAAGTACGGTGTGCCGCTTGAGTCAAGCATCGTCATGGATGTACGCTTTCTTCCGAACCCCTATTTTGTCCCTGAACTGAAAGACGGCTCAGGTCTTGATGATCCGGTACGTGATTATGTCCTTGATACTGTAGTGACGGCACAATTTCTGGATTATTTTTTCCCTCTACTGGATATGCTGTTGCCGGAACATCGTCAGGAAGGAAAATCGTATTTAACAATTTCAATCGGTTGTACCGGTGGGCGCCACCGTTCTGTTGCCATAGCGGAAGCCACCGGAATGCACTTGCAACAAACGTGGCCATCAGTACGAATTATTCACAGGGATATTGAAAAGGGGCTTAAATGATTGGATTAGTACTCGTTACGCATGCCGGCCTGGCGTCCGCTCTCAGATTGTCTGCTGAGATGATTGTCGGACCAATTGAAGGGTGTGCTACCGTTGAAGTTGCCCCTGATGAACGGGCCGATGCAATTATGGCTCGCGTAGTTGCGGCAGTTGAAGCGGTTCAGTCGGACGGAGCTATCATCATGACCGATCTGTTTGGTGGTACGCCTTCCAATATGGCGATGTCGTTCTTGAAAGAGGGGTGTATCGAAGTCATCACGGGCGTGAATCTCCCGATGCTGATTGAGTTTTGTTCACGCCGTGAACGAATGCCGGTTGCTGAGCTTTCCCCACATTTGCAACGAACGGGTCGTGAGGGTATTATTGTCGCTGGTGAGTTTTTAAAGTAAACATTTGATCATAAGGGAACCTGAAATATGCTCCGCAAAGATTTAGTAATCATAAATAAACTTGGCTTGCACGCCCGTGCTTCAGCTCTTCTGGTAAAAACGGCAAGTCGTTTCAGTTCCGACGTCAAGTTGGCCAGAGACGGCATCGAAGTTAACGGTAAAAGCATAATGGGTATTATGATGCTTGCGGCCTCCAAAGGGACTTCTGTCTGTTTGACGGTCGACGGTGCAGATGAAACGGAGGCTTTCCAGATTATTGGTGACGTGATTGCCACCGGTTTTGGAGAAGAGTGACGTGCGTGTCTTCTCCGGAATCGCGGCTTCGCCCGGGATTGCCATGGGGAGGTTGTGCATTATTGACCGCCGCCGGGTCGTGGTCTCTGAATACCAAATCCCTTCAGAAACGGTGTCTCATGAAATAGCACGCCTTGCTCAGGCCATTGAAGATACCCGCGTAGAGTTGGAAACACTGAAAACCCGCCTTGCGGAAACAAGTGGTGAAGACCATTTGTTTTTCATAGAAACCCACCTGATGATTCTGGCTGATGAACGTCTGGTTACTGAAACATCGGAAGTTATCAAAACCGGATTGATTAATGCCGAAGGGGCGTTGCGGCGAACCCTGCATCGCTATCGCGAAACGTTTGCCAGTATTGATGACCCGTACCTGCGTGAGCGTATCAGCGATGTCGAGACGGTGATCGAGCGAGTGCTGCACAGTATGAGCGGTGAACCGGCCGATCCGCTTCCGCAGCACGAAGGACAGATCATTATTGCGGCGCACGACTTTTCTCCTGCCGACATGCTTCAGATCAATCGCACCCATGTACTTGCCATAATAACGGAGATTGGCGGCCCAACATCGCATACGGCCATTCTTGCCCGCGCCCTTGATCTTCCGGCGGTAATGGGTGTTGAGGGGATAACCGACCTTCTGCTCGACGGTGTTACCGTTATTGTCGATGGTTTATCGGGTAACGTGATCGTTAATCCGGATCAGGAAACGTTTCAGTCATCACTTGATCGTAAACATCACTATGAATATGTTGAATATGAACTTTTGAAAACCGCTTCACTGCCGGCTGTTACGCTTGATGGGCACACAATGCATCTGCGTGGCAATGTTGAAATACCGGAAGAGGGAGCTTCCGTTTTAGCGCATGGCGGGAGTGGTGTTGGTTTGTACCGTACAGAGATGCTTTTTATGAACCGCTCTCTCATGCCGGATGAAGAAGAACAGCTGACGTTATATCGATCAATGCAGCTGGCCATTGCGCCACATCCGCTTACTATCCGGACATTGGATGCCGGCGGCGACAAATTGCTTGCAGGACTTAACCATGCGGCGGAAACCAATCCGGCCCTGGGGGTACGGGCGATCCGCTTGTCGCTCAGTATGCCCGATGAATTTAAAAAACAGATGCGCGCTATTTTACGTGTCAGTGCTGCCGGCCCGGTCAGGATAATGTTTCCTATGATTTCGGGAATAGAGGAAGTGCGCAGGGCAAAAGTACTGTTCGAGGAGGCCAAGCGGGAACTGGCTGTCTCCGGTATTCCGTTTGACGACACGGTTCCGGTCGGAGTGATGATTGAGATACCGGCTGCTGTTACCCTGGCTGATCTTCTGGCGCGTGAGGTCGATTTTTTCAGTGTCGGTACAAATGATCTGATCCAATACACATTGGCAATTGATCGCAGCAACGATCAACTCTCCCACATGTATCAACCGCTCCATCCCGCGGTGTTGCGATCATTGCGCCGGATTGTTCAGGCTGCCCACGGTGCGGGCATCCCCGCCTGCCTCTGCGGTGAAATGGCCGGTGACCCTCTCTATCTGCCGGTCCTGCTCGGGCTCGGTTTTGATGAGCTTTCAATGGGAGCCGGATCGATCCTGCGGGTAAAGCAGATTCTTCGTCGCTGCACGTTGGAGCGGGCCGTCAGAATAGCTGAAGGATGTTTTGCCTTTGCAACCGTTGCGGAAGTGGAGATGTACCTCAAGGCTCAAATCACGATGGATGTAGCTGAAAGCATCGACTGATGGTTTTGTTCATGACCTATCCTCTTTTTGTGTTTGTTTTCGGCATGGTGATCGGTTCATTCCTGAATGTCTGCATTTATCGTATGCCGAAAGACGAATCCGTCGTTTTCCCTCCATCCCATTGTCCGAACTGTTCCTATCAGATCCGGTGGTATGACAATATCCCTCTGTTCAGTTATCTGTTCCTGAGAGGGAAATGCCGGGGATGTGGCAACCATATATCCGTGCAGTATCCACTGGTTGAACTTCTCAATGGTGTCGTGACGTTGCTTTTGTACCTCCGCTTCGGCCCGACATTGGCGTTCGCGGCATTGTTGCTGCTCTGTTCGGCACTGGTGGTTATTACGTTTATCGACATTGAACACCAGATTATTCCTGACGAAATATCGTTGTCCGGTATCGTCGTCGGATTTATTCTGTCATTTTTTCTAAAAGGGCATACGTGGTTGAACTCACTCCTTGGTATTCTCCTGGGGGGGGGGAGCCTGCTGCTGGTGGCCTACTCATATCAACGATTGACCGGCAAAGACGGCATGGGGGGCGGTGATATCAAGTTGCTGGCAATGCTGGGCGCTTTTCTGGGGTGGAAGGCGGTGCCGTTTATCATATTTACCGGTTCGCTGGTCGGCTCATTGGTCGGAATTTCCATGATGCTGTTTCAGAAAAAAGATTCCAAACTGGCAATTCCGTTTGGTCCCTATCTCGCTTTTGGCGCCGTGCTGTACATCTTCTACGGGAAATCGCTCATCCGGTGGTATCTGGGACTGAGTGGCTTGTATCAGGGGTAGTCATGGCCCGGTTTCGCCCCAGTCTGACCGTTTCAATTCTGGCTTTTCTGGGGTTACTGCTGGTATTTACCTGGCTTCTCTTCAGTTTGTTGGCTTTTAACACTGCCGCCAACGATCTGTATGCCCAAAAAGGGGAACATGCCCGCACCCTGCTCAAAGCGTTTGTCAGCCTGCTCCCCGATTCGATGCCGACCTATCCTCAAGGATTCATACCGCCCGATTCACAGGCCTCGCGATATATTCAAAAGCTTTCAGAAGAATCAGTCTTCAGCCGTTTGACATTGCTCGACAGGAACGGTTCGGTCATCTTCAGCGCCGGTCGTGAAGAGAGCGATCTGCACGCCCCGTTTCAAGGTCTGTTGCCTGCTGCGGAGGGGAGTTTTATCAGACCGGACGGGAGCGGCATAGTTCATCTCATTACCGTGATGCGCGACGGGGAGGCTGTCGGAAAAGCCGGTTTGCTGCTTTCGCTGGCCCCGGAAAAAGCCCGTCTGAATCGATCACGGCAAATGTTGCTGACCTATTTTTTGCTGGATTTCATTTTGTTGTTTGGTCTGGGATCCTTGATTCTGTCACGAATAGTTGTCAATCCGATTAACCGGTTGCTGACTGCGACAGAAAAAATTACCGGCGGGCAATATGGGCAACGATTACAGGTGACCGGGAGTGCCGAACTTGTCCGGCTGGCGACGGCATTTAATGAAATGGCCTCGGCACTGCACAACAAGGATCATCTGGTCGCCGAGCAGATGACCGCCCTTGAAAAGGCAAACAGCGATCTGAGCCAAGCGCGGGAAGAAACCCTCCGTACTGAAAAAATGGCTTCCATAGGTCTGCTGGCAGCCGGGATGGCCCATGAGATCGGCACGCCGCTTGCGTCGATCATGGGGTATGCGGAACTTTCCGCAAGTGAACAGCCCGATAACTCCGCCATTCAGGATTATGCGCGCCGCATCATGATGGATTGTTCCAGGATTGACCGGATAGTGCGTGGATTGCTCGATTTTTCCCGGCCACGGACGTTCAGTGGAGAGAATGCCGATGTTCGTGCGGTCCTTCTCTCGACGCTTGACCTGATGACGCAGCAGGGTGTCTTCAAACAATTGAGTTGCTCCATGGAAATCGATGAGGAACGGTTGTTTGCACGGTGCGATCAGTACCAGCTGCAACAGGTTGTTATTAATCTGCTTTTGAACAGCCGTGACGCCACTCCTGCCGGCGGTTCCATCACTGTGAGGGGGGGACGGGAGGATGCGCATATTCGCCTGGATGTCATCGACAGTGGTACGGGCATTCCCGAAGAGTCCATGAAGCATATCTTTGATCCTTTTTTCACGACCAAATCGCCGGGCAAAGGAACCGGTCTCGGCCTGGCAATTTCGGCACGGATTGTTGAAGGGTTTGGCGGACGCATTACAGCAGTCAGTACGGTTGGTGAAGGAAGCTGTTTCAGCGTCTGGCTGCTACCGGCGCACGGGGATGGGGGGGAACATGAGCAGTCAGCACATTCTGGTCATTGATGATGAAGAAAACATGCGCCACATGTTGTCGGTCATGTTGACTCGTCAGGGATATCACGCCGACCCTGCGGCTGATGGCAATGAAGCCCTGAGCCGACTTGCCGAAACCGCCTATGATTTTATCCTGTGCGACGTCCGGATGCCGGAAATGGATGGAAAAACATTTCTGGTGCGGGCACTGGAGGAACACGTCACCGCTCCGATTATTATGATGTCGGCCTACGGCACGGTGGATATTGCAATTGAGTGCATGAAACTGGGAGCGTACGATTTTATTTCAAAGCCGTTTAAAAAAGATGAGATAGTACTGGTGCTCAAGAAAGCCGAAGAGCGGGAGCGGCTGAAAGAGGAAAATAACCGTCTCCGGGAGGTCGTCTCCGACCGGTTTTCCTATAGCGGGATATTGAGTCGTAATATCCGGATGCAGGCTCTTTTTGAACAGATAAAAAAGGTTGCCGGACTGAAGACAACCATACTTGTTCTCGGTGAGTCCGGTACCGGAAAAGAACTGGTTGCCCGGGCACTTCATCAAAACGGCAGCCGTTCAAAAAAACCATTTGTTGCGATCAATTGCGGCGCTATTCCGGAAAACCTGCTTGACAGCGAATTGTTCGGGCATGTCCGTGGTGCATTTACCGATGCGTCCAGTGACAAAGCCGGACTGTTTGAGCAGGCAGATGGCGGTACTCTGTTTCTTGATGAAATCGGCGAGATGCCGCTCTCGTTACAAGTCAAGTTGTTGCGGGTGTTGCAGGAAGGCGAAATCAGGAGGGTAGGGGATGTCGTTTCCCGGAATGTTGATGTCAGAGTGGTTTCCGCCACGTCGCGGGATTTATCTGCCGATGTGGCGGCGGGGCGCTTTCGGGAAGACCTCTATTTCCGGTTGAACGTGTTTTGCCTGCAGTTGCCGCCGTTACGGGAACGTGTTGAGGATGTCCCGCTATTGGCAGAACATTTTATGAGGCGGTATGGTGGTCCCGATGACAGTCAGATGCGCATCGAGCCGGATGCAATACGCAGTCTGATGGCGCATCGGTGGCCCGGTAATGTTCGTGAGCTTGAAAATGCGCTTGAGCGAGCTTGTATTGTCTGTGAAAGCGGTCGTATTACCATCGACTGTCTGCCACCTGCCGTTCGTCTGCCGGATACTGCCCAACCGGGTGGACCGGACACCGGGGAAAATCTTTCGATAAAAAAGGCTGAAGATACCATGGAACGGGGACTTATCCGGAAAGCGCTCGCCAAAACCGGGGGTAATCGTACCCAGGCGGCAAAGATACTTGAAATCAGTCATCGATCACTCCTTTACAAAATCAAGGAATATGGAATAGAGTGATCAAAATCACACATTGAAAGGAATTTGCATGCTGAAAGAATTTTGCAGTGCGGTGGCGGTTACCATAATTCTCGTTTCTTCCTCATATGCCATGGCAAAGGATGGTTGCAGCAACGATTGTGTTTCATGTCATACTCTGACATCCCAGGAAGCCAATGGGCTTCTGAAGAAGGTCGGAGGAAATGTTACATCGGTTCGGCAATCCCCCGTCCGGGGGCTGTTTGAGTTGTTAATCGAGAAAGATGGGCAACGGGGCATCATTTTCATGGATTACGGCAAGAAGCATTTTATTCAGGGTGCGATCGTCGATCTTGAGAAGATGGAACAGGTGACTGCCCACAAAAACGAACTGCCGCCACCGAAGCGGGGCAAACCGGTCGATGTCAACACGATCCCCCTGGCAAATGCAGTAATTATAGGTAACCCGAAGGGGTCGAAAAAACTGTATGTTTTTACTGACCCGGACTGTCCCTATTGCCGGAAGGGGCACGTTGAACTGAAAAAATTGACAAAGCTTGACCCTGATGTTGCCATCTACATTATGTTGTTTCCTTTGTCGATGCATCCGGGAGCCTACGACAAGGCGCGGACAATATATGAAACAAAGAGCAGCGATCTTCTTGATAAAGCTTTTGAAGGCAAGGAGATACCGAAACCGACCAGGGAAAACAGCAAAAAAGCTATCGATGAAAATATTGCATTCAGCAATGCCAACGGTATTTCCGGCACCCCGACAATGGTTATGCCGGATGGTACAGTTGAGGTCGGAATGCGCGATGCGGAAGTGATGAAAAAAATGCTGGAAAAGAAATAGCGCCTCTCCTGTTTGAACCGGTCTGGTTTTGGCCCCTTGCTGTGTAATCAACAGCAAGGGGTTTTGCGTTTTATACCAATTCCAAATCAAAGCGCTATCATCGTTGGCTCGTCTTCGGCTCCTCAACGTACTGATCAGTACGCCTCAATCCTCACCTCATAATACGTACGGTGTAAAATTTTTTACAACTCTGTAAACCGTTGTCACACGCGGCTTTGGAGGTGTTTTTTCAATAAGTGTAAAATTATTTTACAGTTGTTGCAAACCATTGCCGGATAAGCGTTTGCGGCTGTTTCTCCGCGCAGGTGTAAAAAAAACTGCATCAGGAACGGTTCCATGAGAGATTTCGTTCATGTCGCCTGGTGCCGACGTATCGTAAAATGCTCATAATAACGGAATATTACATGTTATTTGTCTTTTTGGCATACTCAGTGTAATCGGTACGGAACAGATCAGTTCAAAATTGTTGAGCTTTCTCCGTGTACTCCGCTTCTCCGTGTTATTGAACTGCCGTTGTTGGTGGCGAGTACTCGTGACGCACGTTGCTGCTGCCCCGGAGGGTCCCATGAAGAAATCGATACTGATACTCCTGTTCCTGTCGTTACAGCCGTGCGCCGGCTCGGTCGCAAATACGTTTCATCAAAGTATGAGCGGTAGAGTTGATGCCGTTACGGCAGATACCATCACCGTTGCGACCAAATTGTATAACGTTACCGCCGGAACCGTTTTCAGGGCGCATGAAAAAAGAGGCGCTGCGATCTATGTTGTGCGCGCCGACAAATCAGACATACATCCGGGGCACAATGTGGTTGTTATGGCAAACGGTCCAACAGCTCTCGAAGTTATCATAGCAAGATGGCGGTAATGAAACCCATGGGCCTGCATCTCATTCACCGGTTGGCACTATTGTACCTGCTCCCGTTGCTGTTAAGCACCGTTTCTGAAAGCGGTGCTGCGACCATGAATGATTATGGCATGTTTCCGCCGTTTCTGGCTCACTCCATACCGCCTTTGGTTATGTTGAACGCCGATAAAAGCCATAAACTGTATTATCAGGCGTACAATGATGCCACTGATTTGAATGGGGACGGTAGACTTGAAATCGGTTACACTCACACCATCGATTATTACGGCTACTTCGATTCTTACAAGTGTTATTCCTACGATTCATCCAGCGCCCATTTTATACCGGTAGCCACGACTTTCGACAAATTTTGCTCTGGCAGGACCTTGTGGAGTGGCAACGTTCTTAACTGGATTACCATGTCTCGCATGGATGTCGTGCGCAAGGTTCTGTTTGGCGGTGCGCGTTCAACCGACACTGCAACATCGACTGTTCTGGAACGGGCTCAGATCCCCATGGATGCCCACAGTTGGGGCAAGGAACTGACCGGCAGACTTTGCAGCAACGGCGCAACATATACCGGCAACTGTTCGGTCACCGGCGACTGCCTGAGCGGATATAGCTGTGTTGATGTTCAGTCTGCCGGCAAATATCTTACTCCGTACGCTACCTCCGATGCTCCCGCAAGCTGCACCTCTTCGGCTGTCACCACCTCCCAGACAGGCAAAATCCTTGTTGCCAGATACCGGCACGACAGCTTGAAAAGCTGCGGGGTTACCAACACACAGGCGATGGTTAATACGTATGAACCGGCGGCCCTTTTCAACCCGGTGCCGACTGCCGGCGCAAACAGCGTTGCGATTAGTACGGACACCAGCGCGCTCGTAACGTATGTCAGCGGTTTTGATGATGCCTCTCTCGATCCGGCGAGAGATTACGCTGATAACTATAATATTCTTGCGACGACTGTAATTACGGTAGCCGCTTCCGACGCCGGAAACTGGCAATTTGCCATAGACGGCAATGACGACGTGGAGCTTCAGATTGATGGTGCGATAGTGGCGCAAGCATTAGGGTGTCATGGTCCGTCAGGCGGGCAGGGTAACAGGGGAACCAAAAAACTGACCGCCGGTGATCATGTCCTGGTTGCCCGGCACTTTGAACAGAGGGGAGGCGAAGGTGTCCTGGTCTGGTATAAAAAACCGGAGGATTCGACGTGGAGGTTTGTCAACAGCGCAAATCTCGCCATCAGGGCGCCCACCATAGCTTCCGGCAACGAATGTGCAATCCGGACGGCGGCTTTCGTTATGACCGGTATTCCTACTGTCGGGGCAACGGTTGTCTCCGGAACCTCCCGGCAGAATCTGTTCTGCAATACGACGCCCTCAGGATCTGATGCTCCGCTCCTGAGGGTTGTGGCAAACGTACCGAACAGGATAGGGGACTGGTCTGCCAAGGAACGGCCGGAATGCAACGATTTTGGTCACGGCGCCGATTATCCGTTTGCTGCTGCTCCTGTCGATTATACCGTCAGGGTGAAGGTCTGTGACGGGACTGCCGGATTGGAAACAAATTGCAAACGGTATGGCGCCGGTACCAAACCGACCGGGTTATTGCAAAAGTATGGCGAGGGGGACGGCGGTAAATTCTGCTCCCGGAGTTACTCGAAATCATGCAGTACGTCCGCCGGCGACAGTTCGGATTGTTCCCCGGAAGAAGGGGTATGTGTTTACAAGTCGCCGATATATTTCGGTATGATCGGCGGCTCTTTCATGAAGAATACCAGTGGTGGCGTTCTGCGAAAAAATCTCGGCAGCATGCTGGATGAAGTCAATGTGGTTGATGGTACCTTTAACCGCTCCTTCCCCGGAATAATAAATGCCTATACCAATCTAAGAATGGTGGGCTATGACTCCGACTTCACCTGGCAGGGTGAGGGGGGTGGCTCGTGCGGTTGGATCGAGTCCCGCTCGATGCAGGAAGGAGAATGCCGGAACTGGGGTAATCCGCTCGGAGAAATGCTGTATGAAACCCTGCGTTATTTTGCCGGGAAGGGGACGCCCACACCGGATTTCGAATATTCGTCAACCTATGACAGTGACACGGTAGCCGATGGGGGATTGTATCTCCCCCATCCTTCCTGGGGCTATAAAAAAGGGTCTGCAACCTACCAGCCGTATGAGGTTTTCCCATCCTGTTCCAAGCCGTTTATGCTCATCCTGAGCGATGTCAATCCTAATCATGATTCCGATCAGATTCCCGGCAGTTCCTTTGCGAAGGAAGATAAAACGTTCTTTACGGAGGACGCCCTGACTCCTCAACTTGGTTTGGGAGTCCAAACGGACGGCGTCAGCCTGCTTAATACCCTTGCCGATACCATCGGCATTACCGAACAGGTAGCCAACACGACTTCCACCGGCAACAAGTGGTATGTGGGGCAGAGTAGTAACGCAAACTACGATTCTCTCTGTACGGCAAAATATATCGGTACGCTCGGCTCTGTTCGTGGCCTTTGTCCTGAAGAACCGACAGCAGAGGGATCGTATTATTCCGCTGCACTGGCCTATTACGGCAGAACTCTGTTCAATGCCGCCACAGGAAAGCCGAATATAACCACCTATGCGGTGGCAATGGCTTCTCCACGTGCCGACTTCAAGATCAAGGCAGGAAGCAGGACGGTCACACTTGTGCCGGCCGGAAAGTCTGTCAGTGGCTGCATGTCGGTACGCTCCGCCTGTTATGACAACTGTTCCGGTATGACGTATGACGGCGCCGCTGCGACTCCGGGGCATGGCCTGGTGATCGGCGGCTGTTCGGCCAGCGCCTATTGCCCCACCAATCAGATCGTCAACTTCTTTGTGGATGATGTACGGTACGATACGGCTACGACACCGCCGACCGTAATCTATGCGAGTTTCAGGATAAATTTCGAGGACTCGGAGCAAGGGGCCGATCATGACATGGACACGATTGTCGCGTACGAGGTCTGCACTCAGGCCGCTGTTAACAAGTACGGCAGTTGCGTGGACACTCTTGGCGACAAGATCCAGGTAAAACTGTCGGTGAATTACGGAGCGGGTTGTATTGATCAGGTGCTCGGATTCGTCATTTCCGGAACCACAGAGGACGGCACGTATCTGCCGGTGAAAGACGGCGATGTTCCGGACTCCGAGACTTCGGATACACCTGCCCTGATAGCTGCCATGCCGAAAGTCTGGAGCAAATTATTTTCCCCCGGCAGTTCACCCGCGGACTTTTTGAAAAATCCTCTCTGGTATGCTGCCAAATGGGGCGGCTTTGTCGATGGGAACGCACCGGTCAACCAGGCTGGATATCTGGCCAAACCGGACCGTGCCAGCCAGTGGGATACGGATGGAGACGGCACTCCCGACAATTATTATCTCGCTGTCAGTCCGCTTAAACTCGAACAACAGCTGGATAAAGCCCTGGCGGATATCCTGAAAAAGACGGCATCCGGAACGGCGGCATCCATTCTCAACAGCAGCGAGGGAAGCGGTGCGACGCTGTTACAGGCTTTTTTCTATCCGAAAAAATCATATGAACACGCAACTTCGTTATCATGGTCCGGTGAACTGATTAATCTGTGGTATTACGTTGACCCGTTTTTTGCGCAAAGTACGATACGTGAGGATAGCGATTACACGTCAGGCGCTCACATCATGGATATTGCACGGGATAAACGGATTCAATTCGATTTTAACGATGTGACATCCCAAACAACGATAAAACGCTATAATTTTGATGGGACAACCGAGTCGGCGGTGATGAACTCTCGTTTGCCCGGAGGCTTGAAAAGTCTCTGGACGGCTGGCGCTTTATTATGGAACCGGAATATAACCTCCGATCCGCGTACGATCTATACCACTCTATCTTCTTCCTCTCCCTGGAATTTTACCGATTTCAGTACCTCAAACGCCACCGTGTTGAGCCCCCTGTTACATGCCGAAGGCGCCGATTCCGCCGCTCAAACGGCATTTGCAGCGAAAATAATAGAGTATGTGCAGGGGAGTGATGTCTGTCTTGACTCATCATCCCCCTGTACCAGCAAGAGTCGTAACAGGACGGTTGATATCCCCGTTTCGGACACGGCAACTGAAAGCCACGTGTGGAAATTGGGCGATATTATTTCATCAACGCCCCGGATACAGGGAACGGTGCCGCTCCAGTCATATGATCAAAAACCTCCTCTCGGATATGACGACAGCACCTACAAAGCCTATTATTCAGCGGCACAGTACGGAAATCGCGGCATGGTTTACGTGGGGGGTAACGATGGTATGTTGCATGCGTTCAAATTGGGGAAAATGGTAATCAAGACGTTGGGAACCCAGAAGGCAACATTGAGCGGCAGCAACCTTGGCCGGGAGGAATGGGCTTTTATTCCCAGACATGTATTGCCGTATCTCAAATATATGGCGTTGCCCGATTACGATAACAATCATTTGTATATGGTTGACGGGGTTAGTTCGCTGCTTGATGTATCTACCCGAACGATTGCTGCGAGAGACGATTACTGGAATGAACCGAGAACCGCGTCAACCTGGAAAACGGTGTTGCTGGGCGGTATGGGGCTGGGAGGAGCATCGAGAAATAGCGACAGCGCCTGCCCGGCAGGAAGCGCTGCGGGAACATGCGTGAAGACTCCTCTCAATGGGCAGGGTTTTTCCTCCTATTTTGCAATTGATGTGACCGACCAGGATTTTAATCAGGATGCTGCAAATGCGTTACGGACACCACCGGCACTTTTATGGGAATTTTCGGATCCGGCGCTTGGATACTCGACATCGGGTCCGGCGATCATCCGTCTCAACGCAAAAGCTGCCGTTGCGCCATTTGCTCCCCAGGCAGCGGCTAACGGCAGATGGTTTGCCGTTTATGCTTCCGGACCGACCGGACCGATAGACAGTGCAAGCAAACAATTCAAGGGGAAATCGGATCAAAACCTCAGGTTGTTTGTTGTGGATCTGGAAAAAGGTCCGGTGGTACATGCCGATCCGAAGAAAAATGGCTTGTGGATTATCGACACCGGCATTCCGGAGGCATTTGCCGGTTCAATCAGCAATAATGCCGTGGCCGATACCGAGATGAACGATTCGGTCAATGTGAATCTCAGGCAGGATGACGTGTTGTATGTGGGGTATACAAAAAAAGCTGCGGACGGGACGTGGACGGATGGAGGGGTGCTGCGCCTTGTCATTCCTGACAGTGCCAATCCGGATACCATGGATGTTTCCGCCTGGAAAACGTCTCTTGTGATAGACGGCATCGGGCCGGTTACGACAACGGTTACAAAGCTCATGTCGAAAAACAATCTGTATCTGTTTTTTGGTACCGGGAGATATTTCTATCCACAAGATGATATGACTTCAACACGCCGACTTTTCATGGTCAAGGAGAAATGCTATCCGGATGTTGATAAAGGGGGGAAATACCTTGCTTCCGATATTATTTCGAATTGCCCGAATGGCGATGCGACACATTCGGCGGTTTCACCGTTCCGTATATCGGACCTGACCTCAAAGAATATTCCGGACAACAGTGCGGTGACAAACGGATGGTTTATTGATCTGGACGCCGGAGAGCGGGTTGTTTCCGATACGGTGGCAACCGTCAATGGCGCCGTGTTTTATACGTCCTACAAACCTGTTGCCGATGTGTGCGCTTTTGGCGGCACGTCGTACCTGTGGGGGGTAAAGTATGATACCGGAGACGCATTGCCGGTGTCGGCCAAAATCGGTAAAGTTGTTATCCAGCTATCCACGGGGAGTTTTGCCGAGATGGACCTCTCAACAACTCTGACGGATAGGGGAGGACGACGCTCAAAAGAAACATCCGACCTGGCATTCGGGAAAATCTCCGGTACGGGGCTCATTATGACAACTGCCGGTTTAACACCGGTAAAGCGAATACTGCATATTCAGGATCGGGTGAAATGAACCGCGACGGCTTTACTCTGATTGAAATAATCATTGTCATGGCTTTACTCGGCATTTTATCCGCGATAGCCTCGCTGCAGTGGAGTGATTATCTGCGCAAGGTGGAAATTGAGCGTCAGACCTGGGAGCTGTATTCCGATCTCATGACATGCAGGGTTGCTGCGGTAACCCAGCGCTGTCCAAAACGTGTCATCGTCACCCCTGATATGGTTGTCAGTTGTCAAACAGAAAATAGTACTCCTGCCCACTTTTAGAAGTGGTTATGCTTTTTTGTTATTTCCAGGGCATATGCCGGGGCAGAACCTGTGTTGCGACGTTT
>Ga0118677_10001332_pt1 | contig 48737 bp, 37 predicted proteins | sample AliMusrvi5mmetaG_FD_86154 | JGI IMG/M metagenome (GOLD analysis project Ga0118677, IMG submission 86154) | reverse complement strand
CAGAAATCCTATGATGTTCAATTGTGGAATCATTAATGATTTTGTAGTTAGCAAAATAAACAAAGTTTGATTGATAGAATCTTGCCAGCTCCTTTAGACTTTCATGATCTAAGCTGTCTATGTTTTTATTGGTGTCAAATTCTTTATAGTCTCTTGGATAGAGATGAACACTCATGTGTCCTTTTCCATCATATTGGATAAATCCATCAGCATATTTGCCTCTCCATTTATCTGTAGTCCATTTTCCGGAAACTGAGTCAAACGATTCAAACTTGTCAAGCCGATATGTTCCGTTAAACTTGTCATCAATTGTTTGTTTGGAGGCACAACTGAAAATTGTCAAGATAATTAATAGCCCAAGTCCCAATATTATTTTATTCATTGTCATAATTGTTTTATCGCCATTTTATATTACGCACAATGTCCAAATATAATAAATACTCGTCAAAGAATATGATATTTTGACTAACTTTCCACTGGTTGTTTTTGTACTAATTTTGAGCCTTGATAGTGTGGATTGTCCTTGAAACTATCTGTTGAAACTTGCGTCCAATGTCCTTTCGTGAACGTTTCCATACCATAAGCTTTGGCTGGTACCAACGAAAAATAAATAGATAGGACACCTGGAATAGAATTGGGTGTGCCATAAAATTCCCTATATGCAACAAATCATTACACAGAGAGCCACAGAGAAGACACAGAGTTACACAAAGACTTTTTTCTCTGTGTAACTCTGTGTTTTTTCCTCAGTGGATCTCTGTGTAACTTTATAGATTTCCAGGTGACCTATGTATCTATGTGGTTATTTTCAAATTATTTATTCATCAATGCTTTTAAAATCGGTTCAACCCATTTTTCCTGATCGATTTTATACACAATAAAATCGCTGTCGAACTGCCAGTAGGCCCAGCTAAAACCAAGCTTCTCGGCTGTACGTGCAACAAATGCAGTATATCGTGCCCGTGAATCCATATCGCCTTTATCATAGGAGCCAAATTCACCTAAAAAGATAGGGCGGTTGTTTGCTTTCGACCAGTCGGCTGCAACTTGTAATTTAGATTCAATCAACTGCTTATCCTCCTTGGTACCCATCCACTTTATGCCACTCAGGTCTTTGGTGTCTTTCGACCAGGGAGCGCCCTGATGAGTAAAAGTCATCGGATGATAGAAATGAACCGTAGCGATGATGTTCCGGTCATTTTCAGGCAATTTAAGGGTAGCTAAGCTTTCAATCCCATTCCAGTTGCCGGGGCCAATGATAAGCGTACGGTTGGGATTTGTTTTTCGAATGATGGCTGTGGCCTGAGCCAGATAATCATTCCACATGTCTACTGTGAGCTTCTGATTGGGTTCATTCAGCAGTTCAAAGATCACCTGACTGGGCTGATTTTTGTATCTTGGTGCAAGCTGACGCCACACCGAAAGAAACATTTCTTTTTTCCCGATGGGATCATCGGCCATCTGGGTGAATTCATGCATATCAAGAATAACCATCAATTTGGCGTCCAGCCCCTTCTTAATCACCCAGTCGAGTGTATTCAGCCATTTGCGATCAATCAGATAGGATATCTTGTCCATATGCGAAAAGGCATACAGGTTAACCCGGATATTGGAGAAGCCTGCCTCTTTAATCATTTTGAAATAGCCTTCCTTGAAACGTCCCTTGGTGTAGTCGTCCCAGAAGGCTTTGTCGTAACCAATAATATTAACGCCCCTTCCCAGGTTTTTACATTGCTCGTCAGCTGTAACATTTTGTGAAAAAGAGCTGTTTCCCATCAGCATAAGGCTGATCAGAATGACTGTAAATAATGATAGTTTTTTCATTTTATAGATTTCACGAATTAAAACGAATTACACAAATTCTCCATGATATAAGTGCAGCGCACTTCTCTGATTTAAATCATTGAATAGTCATTTTGGTGGTCATTCAATTGTCCTGAAACGAAAAATGACTACTTAGAGTCTGTCTATAAAGCAGGTAGAATGTAAATCGAAGCGTCATTGCGAACGAAGTGAAGCAATCTTAAATTACTTATATCAAAAAGATTGCTTCAGTCGTCCCTCCTTCGCAATGACGCTCTTATTTAAGAACTTCGACTGTATGGACGGACACTACTTAATGACAATGAATGACAACAATTGACTGTTCTAAAAGAGCAGACAGGTAAATATACAAACTTTCCTGTTTTTTTATCAATTATGCCCTTTCTTTCAATCTTCTATTATTCAATTCAATGGTGATGTGATCCATTTTATCCTGATTCAATGGATAAAGTGACATCACTCCGGCAGTGATTAATGCAATAACCATTGGTATCCAGCTCATCAGCATAATGATTCCCGGAACTGCACCCTGAATCGACACTTCGTTTTGCCCGTTGTAATGGTATGCAGCCAATACAAAACCAATAATCGCACCGGCAATACCTCCGCCAAACTTGGTAGCGAATGAACCGGCTGAATAGACAAGTCCTGTGGCCCTGCGGCCATTCTTAAACTCAGAGTAATCGGCTGCATCGCCCAGCATGGCAAAGAATAGGGTAGGGAAGACGGCTGCTCCAAACTCGGATATAATACCAAGTGAGAAAATACCAATAGTATCTCCGGGTCCGCAGAAAACAAGCAGTGCATTTACTACTCCTGAAAAGATCAGGGCATAGATAAACAGGTTGCGTTTACCAAACCGTTTTCCCAGGGGAGAGGTAATCATAGCCCCTGCAATGGAGGCCAGCATTAAACCGATCATATACGAAGCTGCCAGGAATTGATTGTGCAGATAGTGACTGAAATAGATGACTACAATTCCCTGTTTGATTGAATTATATACGTTGAAGAGTATTCCAATGAAAAGGAGAATGATCCATGGCCTGTTCCGTATGAGGTCTTTCAAATCTTTTACCAAATTGGTTTCCTGGTCTTTGGGTGGTTGTACACGCTCCCTGGTAGTAGCGAAAGTTACCATCAGGAATAGCGATAGGAAAACCGACATGATATAGATGGCAGAACTATAGCCTCTCTTTTGGTCGATGATACTGATATTTTTGGTCTCCAGTTTTTCTTCTCCTGTTACAACAAACGAATATTTTTTATTGGCCTCCATCGAAAAACTCTTACCCTGTGTGGGTACATTGGCGCTGTCTTTAACAGCATCAGCCCATGAGAACAGTGCAATTCCATCTTTGGTCTTAATGTTTACATTCTTAATATTCTCAGGTGTCGATACTGTGACTTCGTATTTTGACGTATCCAGTTTTTGAATATTAATAGCAGGATTGATATTTCCGAAGTGTGCAACCAGGAACAACAAGGCACCCTGAACCACCATGCCGCCGGTAAAAGCGCCCACCATACGATACGAACCCAGGCTGGTGCGTTCCTTGTCGTCACCGCTCATGACTGCCATTAAGGCTCCGTAAGGGATGTTATTCGCTGTGTAAATCAGGAAAAACAACAGATAAGTTGCATAGGCATAAATCACTTTGCCTGTTGGACCTAAGTTAGGGGTCGTAAACAGCAGGGATAAGGTGATTCCTAGTGGAATGGCAGTCCATAAGATCCACGGCCTGAATTTGCCGTATTTTGAATTGGTACGGTCGCAAACAACCCCCATAAGAATATCGATAATTCCATCACCGAACCGTGCAATCAGGAAGAGCACCCCTACAATAGCGGGATTCAATCCAAATACATCGGTATAAAAGATAAAGAGGAATGTGGCAACACCTCTCCAGGCAATGTTTGCAGCACCGTCTCCAAGTGCATAACCAACTTTCTCGGAAAACTTTAGTTTTTGATTGATTAGACTCATGTCAGTTAGAATAGGTTTTTTAGTACAGGAATTTAGTTATTAGTCAAGGGTGATTCATCGATCAGTATTTTGATTTCAGATTTCAATGTAATATTACATTTTCCTTACTTAATGTGCAAAATACAGAATGATTATTTACAAATCAAATATTTCCTTACTTTTTACAAATCAGGAGATATTATATGCGCTTGCTTTTTGATCTGGTTTGACAAGTACTATGATTTATATCGGCAAGCCAAACGATTTTTTTTTTACTTTGCAATTCAATAAACATACAATAATTAGTAATAGAAAAGGTATATGACTTTGCTTTATCGGAAATTTGGCAAAACGAATGAAATGGTTTCAATTCTGGGTTTTGGATGCATGAGGCTTCCGCTTCTTCCAGGAGGAGATTCATCGAAAATTGATGAGAAATTGGCAACCGAAATTATCCGCTATGCCATTGACGAGGGAGTAAATTATATCGATACGGCATACCCTTATCATGGTACCGGAATGGGATCAGCAGGCCAAAGTGAGCCTTTTGTTGGCAAGGTACTAAGAGATGGTTATAGGGAGAAAGTGAAAATTGCCACCAAGCTTCCAAGCTGGTTAATAAAGACCAGGGCAGACATGGATAGGTATTTAAACGAACAATTGGAACGTCTGCAGACGGATACTATCGATTTTTACCTAGTTCATGCACTGAACAGTAGCTTATGGAAAAATGTCAAAGAAGCAGGTATTGCTGAGTTTTTAGATCAGGCCATTCTGGATGGCAGGATTAAACACGCCGGTTTTTCATATCATGATAAGGAGGAGAATTTTAATGAGATTGCAGATGGGTATGATTGGTCATTCTGTCAGATACAATACAATTATATGGATGAGGAATTTCAGGCCGGAAGAAAAGGTTTGGAATATGCTGCACAAAAAGGACTGGGCATAATCGTTATGGAGCCACTCCGGGGAGGTAAGCTTGCAGTTAATCTTCCTGAAGAAGTACAAACTGTTTTTAATCATTCAGCTATTAAAAGGACTCCGGCAGAATGGGCTTTACGATGGGTATGGGATCATCAGGAAGTGTCTTTACTTTTAAGCGGCATGAATAGTATGGATCAGGTGGTAGAAAATATAAAGATCGCTCAGACCACCACGGAAAACTCATTCACAGGCACAGAAAAACAAGTCATTGAAGATGTTCGGAATGTTTTCAGGCAAAGGGTAAAAGTGAATTGTACCGAGTGTGGCTATTGTATGCCTTGTCCTTCAGGGGTAAATATTCCGGGATGTTTTTCTTTTTATAACAACTATCATGTGTTTGGGCGGGAAGAAATGTATCGAATGCTTCAGCCGGGACAGAGGGCTTCTGCCTGTATTGAGTGTGGTCAGTGCGAAATCAATTGTCCTCAGTCCATAGAGATTATTGAGGAATTAAAGAATGTAAGGGCCATTTTTGAACCAGCCTGAGAGTAGCTTATATAGCTTATATTTATCACCAAGTAAATGAAGCATATGTACAGTATTTGTTCGAAAATAATTATTGTAACGTTATTATTCATGAGTATTTACGCTCATGGACAATCAGGGGTTAGTCAGAAAACATTCTGTAACCCGGATTCAATAAAATTGATAGTGGTTAATCAGGATATATTCAATTTCCCTGATTCAATAAAGATGATTTATGCATTACACTTACTGCCTACTATTGACAATGCCGTTGAAGAGGTTGTTTCATACTGGTCGAACTATGATGATCGGGATGATCAGCCTGAATATACTTTAAGAATTACAAAAGGAAAAGATAACCAGCATTATCTGGAGGGACGTTTTTTAACTCAACGTATCGATAAAATAATAACCAGCATGAGATATACTGGAGGCCGCTATCCGATTGAAGTTAGGCTATTTTCAATTCCTGTAAGCGATACTTTTACCCAAAATATGAGATTAGCTTTCGTTAAAACCATAGAATGCCAAAAATTAAACAAGGTATATAATGGACCAGTTACTTTCGATGGAGTTTGTTACAAATTCAGAATAAAGAATGACAATAATGAATTATTGAAAGTTTCACTCTGTGAGCCAGAAGTTAGTAATCCATGTTATAATACAATTGTACTTTGTAAGCAAATGGCTAAAGATCTTAAAAACAAATCATTTGAAGAATCAAAATATATTGACAAGCTTAAGTGACTCAGACCTGACTTCCTCCTTATTGTAATTTCTCTTTCAGATAGTTTGTCATTTTGGTATAAAGGTGCATAGTAGTATTACCGCCCCTGATCCCATGATTACGATTGGTATAAACAGCCATATCAAACTGTACGCCTGCCTGTACCATTCGTTCAGTAAATTCCATTGTATTCTGCGCATGGACGTTATCGTCGGCTGATCCATGTATAAGCAGGTAATTTCCTTTTATCTTATCGGCATGCGAAAGAGGGGAGTTGTCGTCATAGCCTTCAGGGTTTTCCTTTGGTGTGCGCATGTAACGCTCGGTGTAGACGCTGTCGTAAAAACGCCAGTTGGTAACCGGAGCAACAGATATACCGGCTTTGAATACATCAGCTCCCTTTTCCATGCAGAGTGCAGCCATAAATCCACCATAACTCCATCCCCAGATGGCAATGTTATTCTTATCCACATACGAAAGGGTTCCCAGGTAAAGGGCTGCTTCAACCTGATCGTCTGATTCGAATTTCCCCAATTGCATATAGGTCATCTTTCGGAATTCTTCACCTCGGGCACCGGTTCCACGCGGATCGATACAGGCAATTACAAAACCTTCCTGAGCCAGGTAATCATTCCAGCCTATACTCCATTTGTCCAATACTTCCTGTGAATTCGGACCGCTGTACTGGGTCATGATTACAGGGTATTTCTTTGCCGGATCAAAACTAGCTGGTTTAAGCATCCATCCATTTAGTTCAATCCCTTCAGAAGTTTTAAAGGTGAAAAACTCCTTTTTGCCAAAAGCATAATCGCTGGTCAGTTTCTTTAGTGCTGAATTATCTTCAAGCGTACGAATGAGTTTGCCGGTCTGATCGTGCAGGGTGATCAGGTTTGGAGTTTCAAGGTTTGTGAAATAGTTAATGAAATATTTTAAGCCGGTACTGAAATCCGCCTGATTGGTTCCACTTTGCAGTGAAAGTTTACCTGATTTTTTACCATCCAGGCTTACGAAATACACTTCACGGCGCATGGGGGATTCTTTGGCGGCCTGATAATAGAACAGCTTCTTCGCCGGATCGAAACCGTAGAATTTGGTGACATCAAAATTACCACTGGTCAGTTGTTTGATTTCGATACATTGACGGTCATAGAGGTAAAGCTGTGAGTACCCGCTTCGTTCGCTGAGAAGGACGATATATTTATTGTCAGGGAGAAAAATGAAATCATCGTAAAAACCTTCCTCAATATATCGTTTATTTTTCTCGGTAAAGAAGTTGCGGGTATCGCCAGTAAATGGATTGGCCAGAACAATATCTACCTGATTCTGAAGGCGGTTCAGTTTCAAGATGGCCAGATCGGAGGCATCCTGGGTCCATTTGATCCTTGGAATGTACTGTTCAATGTCTGTACCAACTTCGGCTGTGACACTGTTTTTTGCCATCAGATCATAGATCAGAACGGATACTACTGAATTTTTCTCACCGCACTTGGGGTATTTGTACGAATAACTTCCGGGGTAAAGTACATTCTCCTTTAATGCTGGATTTTGTCCCTGGTACATCGGAATGTTATACATCGGAACTTCCGTTTCGTTGAATTTGACAAAAGCCAGGAACTTACTGTCAGGCGACCATTCATAGGCTTTGTTGAAGCTGAATTCTTCCTCGTACACCCAGTCGGGAGCCCCATTAATTATTTCATTGACTTTGCCGTCACGGGTAACCTGACTCTCGGTTCCGAATTTCAGGCTTTTAACGAATAGATTATTATTACGCACAAAAGCAACCCGTTCGCCGTCAGGAGAAAAGGTGGCAATCTGTTGAGCACCATTGGCTGAAAGGGGAGTCATTTCTTTGGTAGTGAAATTCCAGATGAAATATGTGGCTGTAAAAGAATGACGGTATATCGGTTTCTTTTCGGTGGTGAAGAGAATTTTGGTTTCATCGTCGCTGAACGTATAATCGCTAAAGGTAGAAAATCCTGCATTCTCAATTTTCGACAGATCAAACAAAACATCAGCTTTCTCCCCGGTTTTGTAACTGTATTTTATAATTTTATTCTCTTCCTTAGTAGTGTAAAACAAACCATCGTTCATAGAACGAAGTTCTGTAATACTTTTTGGCATGAATATACGGCTGCCAACAACATCCTTCAGTTCTATTTTCTTTTGCGAAAATGCAACCAATGAAATACTTACGAGTACTAATATTAATTTTATTCTGATCTTCATGATGGTGTTTCTTATATTGTTCTTTACTCTGTCAAAACTTCAACTTTTTTTCCATAAAAAAAAGGACATCTACTGGAATAGGGATAACTTTTAAAGTTATGACCTGTTTAATTGAACTCAAATGCGAGATGTATGTTGTTTTACTATATTCTTATACACAAAATTATTGGCCATTCAGGTATTTTACATTTTATATGATTCAATGAATCCTGAAAAATATATCTTTGTTTAGCTCGTTAACTATGTTCAGATTAATAGGAGTAGATTCTCAAACGCTAAAAGTTACAACTATGAAAAAATTAATCTTATTTCTTTGTATCGGATTGTTTGTACAGGCAGGTTATTCTCAAATCAACGTTGTTGATTTTTTGAAAGGAGGTAAAGCTGATGCCGGTAAGCTTTCGCAGGCCTATCTTCAGCCCTATGCTTTTGCTTTGGGAGATGGTTTGAATAATGGCTGGTATAATACGGCCGTAACTCATAATTTGTTAGGGTTTGATTTTTCGGTATCGCTAAGTGGAATTCAGATACCTGATAAAGATAAGACTTTTGATATCAGTACACTTGGTCTTGCCAATATGACTGTGGCCAGCGGAGGTAATATTTCTCCCACTATTGCAGGATCAAAAACTTCCGGTCCGAGTCTGAATGTAAATGACACACAGGGGAACAAGATTGCTTCATTTAATACTCCCGGTGGTATAGATTTAGGTACAGTTCCTGTACCAATGGCACAGTTAAGTTTTGGATTACTTCCGCATACCGATATTATTGGCCGTTATGTTCCTGATATGAAATATAACAATAATGGAGACGAAACGAAACTTGGTTTTTGGGGACTGGGAGTAAAGCATAATTTTATGGAATGGATTCCTGTACTCAAACATTTGCCATTTGATGCTTCAGTATTTGCCAGTTATTCGGAAGTAAATGTCCAGAGTGCCCTGACTTCCAGTGCTTCAGGGTATGGAAGTGATAATATTTATATCTCATTTCCAAATGATAATAACCAGATGTTGAAAATGAAAACCAAGACGACAAAATATGGATTGATTGTTTCAAAGAAGTTGGGAATGCTGACATTCTTTGGCGGACTTGGCCATAGTAGCAGTGAATCAACTGTTGATCTGATCGGAACATATACGATTAATACAAAAGGTCAGATTCAGGGAGTGGATTATACCACAAAAACTGATTTGGTTGATCCTGTAGCTCTTTTGTTTAAAACGAATAATGTGAGTATGGATGCAGGTTTAAGGCTTAAGATCATGTTCTTAAGCGTGTTCGCATCCATCAATAAAGCAGAGTACACTTCCTACAATGCAGGTATAAGTTTGGGAATGAGATAATAGCTCATTAAGGGTTAAAATAAGCCGGCAATAAGAGGTCAAAGTGAGATCTGTTATTGCCGGTACCTTTTTAGTGACAGGATGTTGCATTTTCGACTTAAAAACAAATGAACATTGGTCAATATCAGGTTTTAATATTTATCTTTGCACCCTGTTTTTTCAAACATTAACAAGTGATGATTAAAATTACATTACCTGATCAAAGTATCCGGGAATACGAAAGTGGAATTACCGGTTTAGATATTGCCGAATCGATCAGCAGTCGGTTGGCAAAAGAAGTATTATCGATTTCGGTAGAGGGCCAGGTATGGGATCTTAGCAGGCCCATCAGCCATGATGCAGCAATCAAATTGCTGATGTGGGACGATCGGGAAGGAAAGGAAACTTTCTGGCATTCATCCGCTCACCTGATGGCTGAAGCCATCGAGTCATTTTATCCGGGTACACAGTTTGGAATCGGTCCAACAGTTGATAATGGTTTCTATTACGACATTGACTTGCCTCAAGGTGAGGTATTGACTGAAAAAGACCTGGAGAAGATTGAAAAGAAGATCATTGAACTGGCCCGGGAAAAACATGATATCATTCGGAAGGACATTACGAAAGCGGATGCTCTGGAAATGTTTTCTGCAAAGGGAGATCGCCTGAAGGAAGAGCTTATCAGCGAATTGGAAGACGGAACCATTACAGTATACAACCAGGGAGGTTTCACTGATTTGTGCCGTGGACCTCACTTGCCCAATACTGGTTTTATAAAAGCAGTAAAACTGACTTCACTGGCAGGCGCATACTGGAGAGGCAATGAAAAAAATAAAATGCTGACCAGGGTTTATGGTATTACCTTCCCAAAACAAAAATTGCTGGAAGAATACCTGATATTGCTGGAAGAAGCTAAAAAACGTGATCACCGCAAACTGGGTAAGGAAATGGAATTGTTTACATTTTCTCAGAATGTTGGTCAGGGTTTACCCATGTGGCTGCCCAAAGGAACCATCTTATACATGCAATTGCAGGATTTCCTGAAAAGGGTTCAGAAAAGATTCGGTTACGAACAGGTTATTACTCCCCATATCGGCGATATCAATCTTTACAAGACTTCAGGCCATTTTCAGAAATATGGGGCGGATTCGTTCCAGACCATAAAGACTCCTGCGGAAGGTGAAGAATACATGCTGAAACCGATGAATTGTCCTCACCACTGTGAGTTATATAAATTTAAGCCTCGTTCGTACAAAGACCTGCCAGTTAGGTTTGCTGAATTTGGTACCGTTTATCGTTATGAGCAGAGTGGTGAATTGCACGGTTTGACCCGTGTGCGGGGATTTACACAGGATGACGCACATTTATTCTGTCGTCCTGATCAGATTAAAGATGAGTTTAAAAAGGTAATCGATATTATTTTCATCATATTTAAGGCACTTAATTTCGAGAACTACTCGGCACAGATTTCTTTGCGTGATCCTAAGAAACCAGAAAAATACATTGGCTCGACAGAGAATTGGGATAAGGCTGAACAGGCCATTATAGAGGCTTCTGCTGAAAAAGGACTGAATACGGTTACCGTATTAGGAGAAGCCGCTTTCTATGGTCCCAAGCTCGATTTTATGGTGAAAGATGCCCTTGGACGCAGCTGGCAGTTGGGAACTATTCAGGTTGACTATAACCTTCCTGAACGTTTCGAACTGGAATACATCGGAGCTGATGACAAACGTCACCGTCCGGTTATGATTCACCGTGCACCATTTGGATCGATGGAACGGTTTATTGCTGTTTTGATTGAACATACCGCCGGGAAATTCCCGCTTTGGTTAACTCCTGAGCAGGTAGTTGTGTTACCAATCAGCGAAAAGTACAACGATTATGCGAAAAGTGTTTCAGAATTCCTGAATAATTCCGATATTCGCACGATAATTGACGACCGTAATGAGAAAATTGGCCGTAAAATCAGGGATAACGAGTTGAAACGTATCCCTTATTTATTGATAGTTGGCGAACAAGAAGCTGAAAATCAAAGTGTTTCAGTAAGAAAACAGGGAGAGGGTGATAAAGGCTCGATGGATCTTCAGGGGTTTGCTGATTTTATAAACAATGAAGTAAAAGAACAGTTATCATCATTAAACAATTAATATTAACTAATAATAGGAGGAATAGGCCATAGCTGTAAAAAGACCATACAATGGTGGAAGAGCAGAAGTTGCTCCTCAGCACAAAATAAATGAGAAAATTCGTGCACAACAAGTTCGAATAGTTGGGGATAACATCGAAAACCCAGGTGTTTTTTCCCTGAATGAAGCCCTTAAAATGGCAGATGTTCTGGAACTTGACCTTGTAGAAATCTCACCAAATGCAGACCCGCCAGTTTGTAAAATAACCGATTACCAGAAGTTCCTTTATCAACAGAAAAAGAAACAGAAGGAAATCAAAGCAAAAACGGTGCAGGTTGTTGTCAAAGAAATCCGATTCGGTCCAAACACCGATGAACATGATTTTCAGTTTAAAATGCGTCATGCAGAGAGGTTTCTCCAGGAAGGCGCAAAAGTAAAAGCCTATGTATTCTTTAAGGGCCGCTCAATATTATTCAAAGAACAGGGCGAAATCTTATTGCTTAAGTTTGCACAGGAACTGGAAGAAATCGGAAAAGTTGAACAATTACCGCAACTTGAAGGAAAACGAATGACCATGTTTATTTCACCTAAAAAGAAGAAATAAATTTCTTAAATACATTAATTTCAGAAAGATGCCAAAAATGAAGACCATCTCCGGAGCAAAAAAAAGGTTTAGATTAACCGGCACCGGAAAAATTAAAAGAAAACATGCGTTCAAAAGTCACATTTTGACCAAGAAGAGCACCAAGCAGAAACGTAACCTGACTTATTGGGGAACGGTTCACAAAGCTGACCTGCACAACGTGAAGGCCATGTTGACCATGTAGTATTGTTTTCTTTTTACGAGTAATTAAGTTTAGTTATCAATCGAATGTATTAGCTTGAAGATCCCGAGTACTCGGGACGCTAACCATTCTAAAATCAGTTTTATGCCAAGATCAGTAAATGCAGTAGCCTCACGGGCTCACAGAAAAAAAATCCTGAAGCTTACCAGAGGTAACTTCGGTGCCCGCAGGAATGTATGGACAGTTGCAAAAAATACCTGGGAAAAGGGTTTGCAATATGCCTACAGAGATAGAAAAGTTAATAAGAGAAATTTCCGTGCCTTATGGATTCAGCGTATCAATGCTGCAGTTCGTACCGAAGATTTATCTTATTCACAGTTCATTGGTTTGTTGAAAAAAGCAAACATTGAGATCAATCGTAAAGTTTTGGCTGATTTAGCGATGAATCATCCTGTAGCTTTTAAAGCAATTGTTGATAAGGTGAAATAGGTCATCACTGGGTGAATAAACATACGAAACCTCGCTGAAAAGCGGGGTTTTTTGTTTCAAGGTAAGGGCATCGTTTCTGTCTTGCTCGAATCAATAAAATATAATAAAAGAGATTGATTTTGATAAGCGGGATTTTCTATCTTTACAAGACTAATTGATGCTTCGCTGTATGAAAGTGATTTATAGCATAGGGATGAAGATTATTGGGTTGATGGTTATCATCATATATCTCACCGGGAATCTGAGCTTATTTGGTGCAGAACCGAGTGATGTGTATGTATTTAATCGCAGCAAAATTCGCATTGAAGGAGTTATAACCCCTTTTGAAGCAACTGTTGACATTAAAGAACAGGGGCTTCAAAAATATATCCTGAATATCTATCTGCATTCGGCTTTTGCTGCTGCTCCTCCTTCATTCAATGTCTCGGTGAAGTTTCCCAAGGATAAAATCAATCAAATCTGGAATTCAAAAACATGGTCCAATAAATCTTTCTTTTCCATACCTTCCTATGATAGGGCTGCAGCAGGCTTTTCGATTATTTCAGGTCTTACTATAAACGACCAGAACCAGATTACCTTTACCTGCAAGGATGCCTATAAAGCCAAGTTTGTGAGTTCAAACATCAGGGAAGAGAATGACTCTATTGTCTTTAATCTTGGCTTCTTTGAGGACAATCCTCCGCTTTCAAATCTTCAGGATTACCAGGCTGAAGTATTGGTCGATTTTAGAAATATTCATTTCTCCAAAGCTATATTTGATGCTTCGTCCTGGTTTCTGGCTGATGAGTTTAAACATAGCATTCCCAGAGTCGATACCACTAATGTGCCTGTATTTTCGACCTGGTATCCGATGCATCGCAATATTCCACTCGAAAATATAACCGCTGAACTGGATTCGCTTCGTTCGTTTAACTTCAAGTCTGTGCTGATTGACGATGGCTGGCAGACGTTGGTAAAAATGAAGATTGATACTGCTTACGATTACGAAGCAGACAGTTATAAGACCATGAAACTGTTTAAGCAGAAATGCGATCAGATGGGACTTCCTTTATACCTTTGGTATTCCATTCCGTTCATAGGAGGTAATCCGGTCGTTTTGAAAAAATTTGAGGGTAAATATATCCGATACCGTGCTCCACGTCAAATGTATGTTCTTGATCCCCGGTATCCCGAAGTACGGAAATATTTGGTGAGTACATATGCTAATTTTCTGAAGGAATGGCAATTTGATGGTTACTGGTTCGATTTTCTAAAAGGCTTTTACCCTAAAGAAGGTGCCGTAATCGATCCGGATAAGGGACGTGATTTTGTATCTATCGACCTGGCTGTCGATACCTTATATTCGGATATGGAAACCCGGCTGAAAAAGCTTAAGCCAAATGTTTTCATGGGACAGCAGTTTCAGGTGGTGGGTCCAAACGTGGTGAGCTACCAGAATTTCCTCACTGGTTTTGTTGGTGTAGAGAATACTCAGATAGTAAGGGAGAAAATGGTAAACAACCGTCTGCTTTATGGAAAATACACCCCTTTTATGGAAGTAGTAGCCGTCACTCCAAGAGAGAAAGCGGAAGATATAGCACGAAAGATGCAATCAGTCTTGTTTGGTAATCCCTATCTTTCCTTCTTTCTGACAACCTTACCCCAGGAATCAAGGCAAACCATCCGGTTCTGGCTTAATTACTGGAAAAAGAATTACAAGGTCATCTTTGAAGGTAATTTCGAACCAATGCAGGTTTCGAGATTCTATCCGGTTATAAAAGTTGAAAATCCTCAGAAGGCCATTTATATGCTGTATGAAGATTACACCATTAATCTACCAATGGTGGTTACAGTTCCGATTGAGGTGATCAATTCTAAAGTTACTGAAGATGTTCATTTTATGCTTAGTAAGCCAGGAGTACAGTACAACTACGAAACATACAATTGTAAAGGAGTAAGTGTAGGAAAAGGGATAGTGAAAAGCAAGAAAAACACACTGGATGTAATGGTTCCTTCTGCAGGCTTTATCAGGATTACTCCAATCAATTAAGTCGTCATTATGTGCTCATTATGTGGTCAATGACAACCAATGACCACTTAATGACTTAATCAACAGGCTTATAATGCCGTTTCAGCCATTTGGCAAGACCATCCAATCCTGGAAACAATACTCTTTCGGTAATGTTTGCCTGGTCCAGTTTATCCCTGACTTCAAGCTTTAATTCTTTTGGAATTATAATCCTTCGGTAGAGCTCCGGATGATCATTCAGCCAGCTGTCGAGGACGTCCGTTGGGTTGGTCATTACAGAGAACAATGCAAACTGGTTTACGATTCGGTCATCCAACGAAGGTGGTTCAAAGAATAATACCTGATTCTCACAGAATAATCGGTCGAAATCTCCCAGCGATACGATCTTTTCAAGCATCTCCACCGTAAAGGCATTACACTTTTCTTCCTGCAACCCAACGCTGAACGGAGCAGGAACCAGTTGGTTCACCTTCACAAAATCAACCTGCCATATAACACCGTCGATATCATATTTCTCCGTATTGGCAGTCGCAAAATGCATGGCAATAAAAGGTGAATAGGTCCAGTCGATGAGCCGTGTAGGTAAACCATGATGCTGGGCTAAAACCAATGCCCGCCAGAATGTACCCGTAAGCTGCGGATCTTTGCTGATTGAATATTTCCTGAAATTACGCAGCAGATGGTATTCCAGTTCAGGCCGGTCACCACAATTACGCAGGAAGCTGTTTTTCAGTTCGTAATTCATATCCGACAATCCCCGGAAGGCATAATCCGAGCGATATCTGCCCATTTCAGGTTTCCACGAATCGTGATAAACCTCCTCGCAGAGTTGTTCCCAACTTTGAATGACGATATCGTTTTGACGGATCACTTTTTGCTATTTTGATTGAAGGTAAATATAACTGTTTTAAACCTGATTGCAGATAGTTTTAAGGCTAATCATGCGACGGAAATACTATTCCGGCATTATTCCTCACCATGTCCATGATCTCCATTAAATCCGCTGAAACCGATAAGGGCATCAGATCACTTTCTTTTTTCCCCGTATCCAGACATTCCATCACATGGGCGGCTTCCAGTTCATACCCAAAACCGATTCCTTTATCGAAGGTAATGACCTGTTCTTCCTCCCCGGTTTTCCAGTAGGTAATGGTTGTAGGACAATAGAATCTTCGGTTGAGTCTGATGAATCCGTTTTCGAAGGAAAACTCGGTTTGTGTTGATGAATGGGATGCAAAACTTGAAACCAGGGAAGCAATCTCCCCTCTGGGGTATCTGAACGACATCATAATCGATTCTTCGGCGCCGGTATCACAGAATGATGCCATTGTTTTTATTTCTGAAGGTTTCCCCAGTGCCATCAGTGACATAAAGATCGGGTAAATACCAATATCCAGGAGAGAACCTCCACCCAGATCCACATTATACAACCTTTTCTCAGGGCTGTAATCCGCGTTGAACGCAAAGTCAGAACGAACCAGTTTTAAAGCGCCCAATTCTCCTGAACGTATGATCTCCATTGCTTTTTGAAAGCTGGGCTGAAACATGGTCCAGAAGGCTTCCATCAGGAAGGTATTGTTCTTTCGGGAAGCTTCAATCATCCGGTTAACTTCTTTGGAATTAAGGGCAAAGGCTTTTTCGCAAAGAACTGCTTTCCGGTGATTCAGGCACAAAAGAGTGTGCTCACAGTGGTGAGAATGGGGTGAGGCAATATAAACTACATCGACCTTCGGATCATTGACCATTTCTTCATAGCTGCCGTAAGCACTCTCAAAACCAAACTCCGAAGCAAAGGCCTGTGCGTTTTCAAGAGATCTTGAGGCCGTGGCATAAAGATTGGCATTGGATAAGGTTTTTAAGTCACCTGCAAATTTACGTGCTATTTTTCCGCATCCCAGAATAGCCCAATTGTATGTTTTTCCCATGATTACTGATTGAATAATTGATGATGCAAAATAAGGATCTTTTATGGATATTGGTGAACTTCACCCCCAGATTTCTGTTTGAATGCCTGAACACATTTTTAGACAATGAACGAGATTAGAACAGAAAGGGAACGGTTGCCACGGTGGATGAAATCGACCTTGCCCAAAGGTGAAAACTATTCGAAAGTCAAGCGTTTAATTACCGAACACCATCTTCATACGATCTGTACAAGCGGTAACTGCCCAAACAAAGGGGAGTGCTGGAATGCCGGAACCGTCAGCTTCATGATTTTGGGTGATAAATGTACCCGCAACTGCCGGTTTTGCTTCGTCCAGAATGGTATTCCTGAACCGGTGGATTGGATGGAACCGCTTCGTCTGGCCAAAACAATCCAGACCCTTGGACTCGGGCATTGTGTGATTACCTCTGTTGATCGCGATGATCTGGCCGATGGTGGTTCTGAGTTCTGGGCTGCTACCATCTTAAAGATAAAGGAACTCAACCCGGATACGACTATCGAAACCCTTATACCTGATTTTAATGCAAATCCTGAATTGATCCGTAAGGTGATTGAAGCTGCACCTGATGTCATTTCACACAACATGGAAACTGTCCGCCGATTAACTCCCAAAGTGAGAAGTACCGCAAGATACGACCGTAGCCTGAAGGTTATTTCCATTATATCTGAAGCCGGAATAGTTTCCAAATCGGGCATTATGGTTGGATTGGGTGAAACGGAGGATGAAATCCTTCAGACCATGGATGATCTTCGTTCTGCAGGCTGCAAAGTGCTGACTATCGGACAGTATCTTCAGCCCGATTCAAACCTATTGCACGTTCAGGAATACATCAAACCTGAAGTCTTTGAAATGTATAGGGTAGAAGGCTTGAAAAAAGGATTCTCATTTGTTGAGAGCAGTCCGCTGGTGCGCTCATCTTATCATGCGGAAAGACATGTTAATGGTTAGCATGCTATTTTAATTAACTGTATCATGTCATTTATTGTCATTTGCTTCGCGTCATTTATTGTCTCTGCAAAGATTCGTAATGACCACCTAATGACTATTGAATGACCACTTAATGACAATATAACTTATAAATGAAGCGTCAAAACCATACCGTTCTGGAGGTGATCAATCTTACCCCAGAGTCTTTTATTATCAGGCTCGATCGAAAAGATTTTCAGTTTGAGCCCGGCCAATACGTGATTATCCGAATCCCTGACGAGAATGAAGGAAGGGAATACTCAATCTATAGTGCAACAACCGACGAATACCTTGATTTTTTGGTCCGTGAAATTCCCGAAGGAGCATTTTCGCGCTACCTACGGCATTTGAAGCCGGGTTCAGAGTTGAACGTTGAAGGGCCCAAAGGATATTTTATTCTCGATGAAAAGACAAAAAAGGGCCATTCAGCCCTGATGATTGCAACCGGCACAGGCATTTCACCGTTTCATTCCTACATTAAATCCTACCCTGGACTGAATTATCATATCATACACGGGGTTCGTTTTGCCGATGAAGCCTATGGACGCGAAACCTTTGATCCTGCCAGGTTCCTGTTGTGTACATCCCGTCGGGATGAGGGAGACTATTTTGGCCGGGTAACCTATTACCTGAAGAAAAATCCTGTCCCTACGGATACAATCTGTTACCTCTGCGGAAACTCTGATATGATCGACGAAGTCACAACAATTCTTGAAAACCAGGGTCTCCCTCTTGAAAATATAAGAACAGAAGTTTTCTTCTAATCCGGATAAAATAATCCTTTAGGATGGCACTGTATCAGGGCTATACCGGGGTAACTATTTATGTATACTTTTCGTATAAAATAAGTATAGCATCGGTATAGCCTGTGTGTTTCTGAATACCCAAGATACACACAAGGTATACTTAAGGTATACACAAGGTATACACAAGGTATACACAAGGTGGCACTCGATACCTGCCCGTTTATAGCTCAAAATACTCCTGATCATTTTTAAGGTATGATTTTTTTATTTGCTACAGAGAGAATCATAGAGGGAATATATTGAAAAAATCTCTGTGAAACTCTGTGCTTTCTCTGTGGTTCTCTGCTTAATAAATTTGTGAAACAGAGAGCCACAGAGGAAAAAACACAGAGAGCTACAGTGGAAAAAGACGACGTATAACTCATTGTAATACTCATCATCGGATATATCTTTTGATCCCATTCTTCAGTATTGTCACATAAAAATTAATCAGCAATCCAAATTTCTTGTCTGCAAATTTCATGTATGTTAGTACCTGGGCTTCATGAACAGGATTGAAAACTTCCACAGTTTTTAATTCAACCACGACACAGCTTTCAACCAGGATATCGATCCTGTATCCACAATCAAGTTTTATTTCTTTGTAAACCACAGGGACTGGTTTCTGACGTTCAAATCTTAATCCAGCCATTGCTAACTCATAACACAAACACTCCTCATAGGCTGACTCCAATAATCCCGGTCCAAGTTGCCGGTGTACCTCGATGGCACATCCAATTATGATTTCCGTAATTTTGTTGATTTCCATGATATAGTTATTTATATGTTAGATTTCGTTACACAGAGAGCCACTGGGGAAAAAGCACAGAGAGCCACAGAGAAAAAAATCCCTGAGGTTCTCTTTGCAACTCTGTGCAATTGTTTTAAAAAGTGACACGGAGGGCCGCAGAGGATTCACAGAGAACCACAGAGTTTTTTTCTCTGTGTTACTCTGTGCTTTTCCTCTGTGGCTCTCTGTGTAATAGTTTTAAAAAGTTACACAGAGTTGCACAGAGGAATCACAGAGGGCCACTGAGAAAGATAAAAGGTGTTTTTTCATGGTGTATGAAGACTTACCTGGTTAACTTATCTGGATAATACTAAGTTACTCCATTTGAAAACAATAACCCATTACAATTAGGTACATTTTTTGTACAACAATTATTGGCTGGTTTTTTCTACTTTTATAAAACATCTTCCCCTCACTAAGGGTTAAGGATAATATTGCTGTCATTGAAATGAGGTTTATATTTATCATTTTTGAAAGACAAAAACTGTGGCATGAGACTCTTCATCAATTGTTGGTTGATTTTCGGACTGACACTGGGATTTATCCTGGGTTCATTGGTCTCGAATGCCCAATTAAGCGAGAAAGGGATCCCTGATAGTTTTCTGCAGAAACAAAAGAAAGCAGTAGTGATTCCGAAACTTCAGCTGGATTCGGTTCATGTACAGAAAATGATTGCAAGTGACCGGGAGTTCAGGATTGATAATCGTTACGGAGTCATACAGCAAATTGAAATCAATATAAAAACAGCGGGAGTTAAAACAGTAAGCGAGGGTGGGGGATCGATCTGGCGATATCAGTTGGAGTCAAAGGATGCGTATTCGCTGGGAATAACCTTTAAAAACTATCATCTTCCCCCCGGGGCCAGGGTGTTTATTTACGATACTTCAGGAACACAGCTAAGAGGAGCATTTACAGCGATCAACAACAATTCGCGAAATCAACTTCCTGTTGCAGAGTTTCAGGGAAAAAACATGATTATTGAATATGATGAACCGGCATCACCAGAGTTTTCAGGCGATTTGGTGATGGGTTCGGTGTCGCAGGCCTATATTCCTTTTCAGCTTGATGTTATTGACCGTATAGGCATCAATTGCCCGCAGGGAGCTAACTGGCAGATTCAGAAAAACAGCGTTTGCCTGATGACTTTTCATGATCTGCGTTTTTCTTATTATTGCTCCGGGGCACTGATCAATAACATCAAAGAAGATCTTACACCCTATTTCCTGACTGCCAACCATTGTATCCAAACGGATGAGGAGGCCAGTACGCTGATTACGTATTTCAATTATGAGAATTCGACCTGTACATCTTTCGATGCCACCAATGGTCATACCTTAGCGGGAGCGACCTTTAAATCAGGGAGCAGTTACAGCGATTTTTCCTTATTGCTTTTAAATGAATTCCCGCCGGATGAATATAGTCCTTATTTTGCCGGATGGGATGCACGTGGCAACGATCCAGCCTCGGGTGTATGCATCCATCATCCCAACGGACAACCCAAATGCATTGCCATTGACAGTGTTCCGATTACCAGCGACCCCGAAAAGGTACAGTGGTCTGCGGATGGACTAAGGTTAACTTCGACCTCCCTGCCGAATACTCATTGGGGTTTTCATCCCAGTCAAGGTGCTCCTGAATATGGATCATCAGGCAGTCCGCTTTTTGATCAGAATAAGCGAATTGTGGGGCAACTGCACGGAGGTGATAATTTCATGTTATTGTATGGCAAATTCTCCTTGTCCTGGAACTATAACTCCTCCTATGAGGAACAATTGGCTCATTGGCTCGATCCAGACAGTACAACCTTAGTGCTCGACGGCATCTGGAAAATACCTCCTACCGCTGGTTTTCGGGCAGAATTACAGGAAGTATGTCCGAATACACCAGTTTCGTTTTACGATGAAAGTACACAAAGACCCAATGGTTGGGTTTGGCACGTAAAGCCTTCGACTTACCATTTTGCGGGTGGAACAGATAGTACATCCCAAAATCCTAAAATTGTATTTTTGGATGAAGGAAATTATACAGTATCTTTAAATTCATCCAATAAATACGGAAGTAACAGTCTGACACAGGAAAATTATATTCATGCAAAGACAAAGCTTCAAGTCAGGTTTCTTAGGGCAAAAAGCGATAACCTGGTGTGCGGTTGTGATCTGAAGAAGTATCCACTGGTTGCGGATGGTGGGGTTTTTTATGATTTTAAGACTGACCGGCCGGAAATGATTATTACTACTTTAAGTGCGGATACTGCCTTCCTGACCTTAAATCCTAACGGTAATTATACCCAACCTTTTGATACCTGGGTCAAGGTTATTGGAACCAATGGCACCTGTTCGGCATCAGACAGCATGATGCTTCATGTTCTGATTCAACCAAACGATAATATCGTCAATGCAGCAAGGTTGCATTTAGGTCGGAACATGGGATATTCCAATAAATGTGCAACGGTTGAGGTGAATGAACCCCATCCGTCTTCGTCCTGTACTGATGAAAACAGCTGGTGTCCAAATCCTTCAGGAAGATACAGTGTTTTGAATAATTCGGTCTGGTTTACTTTTGTGGCTCCGGCGGATGGATTGCTTACCATTGATACCCGGGGATTTGATGATCAGATTGCGGTTTATAAGGCTTCAAGCTATCTTTCGATTCTGAATGGAGATAATTCAGATTATAGCCTTCTGGCTGCCAACGACAACCGTTCGGCTACTGATAATACTGCTTTGCTTAAAAATCTGGTGCTTGAACCTGGGAGGATATACTGGCTGCAGGTTGACGGAGATGTTGATGTTTTTGGAGATCTGGTGATCGACCTGATCAGTAATTCGCTGGAGGTATATCCAAACCCATCGAAGGGTATCTTTAATGTGATTATATCGAACCCCGGTCCCGGTATTGCGTCTGTAGAAATGTATAACCTGAATGGAAGAAAAATACTTACAAGACAATACAATGTCAGCCTGAATTCCAACAAATTTAACCTCGATTTATCGGGCTATCCCAAAGGAATTTACCTGTTAAATGTTCAGATCAACGGTTCAACCCTGAGCAAGAAGGTGATTTTGAATTAGCGTGTAGAATATTCAGTCTACTCTACTGGCAAGAATTTTATTAGACTTCCCGGAGTACACTCAATATTCAATTTCCTTTTTATTACATCATATAATTCGAATTGTTACTGAGGTTTCTATTCTTTATTCATCTTCGTACGGGTAAATTCTTATTTTTGTAAGTGTATCAGAATGCACAGAATACAAATTCTTACGTTTTGCCGGATGTTAGATATAACTATTAGTCCTGAGCTTAAAAACAGGTGCCCCAGTCTCAGATTGGGTTGCATTGAAGCTGATGTAGAAGTTACGGTACCTTCCGAAGAATTATTATCGGAAATCAAATTAAGGATCGAACAACTTAATCGGTCTTTAATGATTGAAGAGATTAGTAATTTGCAGGCGATCAGGGCATCAAGAAAAGCTTATAAAGCCTGTGGAAAAGATCCGGCACGCTATCGTTTATCAGCAGAAGCGTTGTTGAGAAGGATCGTATCCGGCAAAGGCTTGTATCAGATCAGCAATGTCGTAGATCAGTTGAACCTGGTTTCCATCACAAGCGGTTTTTCAATCGGGGGATATGACGTCAGCCAGATTAAGGGTAATATTACTTTTGGAATCGGTCAGGCTGAGGAACCGTATTGCGGTATCGGCAAGGGAGAATTGAATATTGAGAATCTTCCTGTTTTCAGGGATGAGCCTGGGGCATTCGGAACACCAACCAGCGATTCGCAACGAACAGAGGTAAACGATCAGACAAGGCGTTTTTTAATGATCCTGATCGATTTTGGAGGGGATGATCATTTGAATGAGGCAGTAGACTATTCAATAAGTTTATTGAAGAAATATTGCAAGGCAGAGGAATTGACAGTAAAATATATTTTATAAAAATGTGGAGATTATTTTGCAGAACCTGGTTGAGATTATGGGGTTGGAAAGCCGTTAGCGGAGTGATGCTTGAAAAGAAGGCCATTATTATTGGTGTGCCTCATACCAGTGCATGGGACTTTGTGGTTGCCTACCTGTATTATACCTCCATTGGGGGAACGATCAATGTGATCATTAAAAAGGAATTCTTCTTTTGGCCGCTTGGAATCCTATTGCGCAGATTGGGCGCGATTTCCATCGACAGGTCAAGAGGAACAACTATTGTCAAGCAAATCATTAAAGAAATGAATAGTCGCGAGACGATGCATCTGGCTATCACACCTGAAGGAACACGAAACTTGAATAAGCATTGGAAGGCAGGGTTTCATACCATAGCAAAAGCTACCGGTGCAACCATTTACCTGGGCTTTTTTGATTATGGACGCAAAGAAATTGGCTGGCTTGGTACTTTTGAGTTAACAGACGATGCGGAAGCGGATATCCGGCGTATGAAAGCGTATTATCGTGATTATAGACTGGTTGGCCGGTTCCCGGAATTGTTCAGTGCCGAAGATTAGAAATGAGGAATAAGGAAAAAGGAATGACGAGAAACCTGTCCGATATAAGTGTCGGAAGGAGAAAACAGGAAAAAGTAAATTGTTTATAGGAATGACCAATGACTTTTTTCCCGCCTGCATCAGGTAAATATTTCCTTTTTCCTCATTTCTATAAAATATGTTTGAACTTTAATCCCATTATATCTATGACACAAGAAACCTTAATAGCAGCAATCATTCAGCTTGATCAGGTATGGGAGGACTCAAGGGCCAACCGGTTAAAGCTTGATGAATGGCTTCGGAAAACGGACAGGAATACCGATGTGGTATTTTTAGCTGAGATGTTTAATACCGGATTCTCATTGAATATTTCAGATTTGGCTGAAACGATGGATGGCGAAACGGTAAGCTGGATGAAACAACGGAGTGCCGAATATGGGTTTGCCCTTTGTGGAAGTCTGATTATTCGGAATAATGATTTGTATTATAACCGGCTCATCTTTGCTGAGCCATCCGGTGAAGTTCATTTTTACAACAAACGCCACCTGTTCACCATGGGAGGCGAAGAAAGTCAGTTTCAGCAAGGAATGGAACGTATAATTGTAACGTTCAGGGGATGGAAGATTTGCCCGCTCATTTGCTATGACCTTCGTTTTCCGGTATGGGCACGTAACCGTAATGAATATGATCTTCTGGTTTATTCTGCCAGCTGGCCGCAAGCAAGGGATGAAGTTTGGAATACTTTGCTGAAATCCCGTGCCATAGAAAACCAGGCATATGTGATTGGAGCAAACAGGGTAGGAGTGGACGGAAATTCAATCGTTTATTTGGGCAATTCGCAGGTGATTGATCCGAAAGGCAGAGTCCTTGCAGTGACTGAAGAATATGCCGAAAACATAGTTGCAACCTCCCTATCGTATAATGAACTCTTGAGATTCAGAGCAGATTTCCCGGTATTGAATGATGCTGACCCCTTCAGTATTGAATAATTTCACTTCGTAACCTTCTGAATAATAATGTGATGATTATAAGTCCATGATTCCGGAAGATATGTCCATAGGCATAAGAACAGAATTATAGATCTTGCATCGCATTTTCAATAAAACAATTTTTCCGTTTAACTATCATACCTGTTATTTATGAAAAAACTAATTTGGACAGTTTTAATAGCATTCACTTGTTTAGGTGTCTCCGCTCAAAAGTACGACCAGCTTGCAAAAACTCCACCAATGGGTTGGAACAGCTGGAATAAGTTTGCCTGTAACGTGAATGAAAAACTCGTTATGCAGATGGCTGACCAAATGGTGAGCAGCGGTATGCAGGATGCCGGATACCAATATATTGTAATTGACGATTGCTGGCAGATTGACCGTGATGAAAATGGTGAAATTATGGTCGACAAAGATCATTTTCCCAGTGGAATAAAAGCTTTGGCTGATTATATTCATTCCAAGGGCTTAAAGTTTGGAATCTATTCATGTGCAGGATCAAAAACCTGTGCCGGAAGGCCGGGCGGAAGAGGTCATGAATTCCAGGATGCCAGAACCTATGCACGCTGGGGAGTCGATTACCTGAAATATGACTGGTGTAATACAACTACCCAGGATGCCAAAGCTACCTATGCAACAATGCGTGATGGCCTTTTTGCAGCCAAACGTCCTATAGTTTTTAGTTTATGCGAATGGGGAACTGCAAAACCATGGGAATGGGCCAAAGAAATTGGTCATTTATGGCGGACTACAGGCGACATTGTTGATCGCTGGGATTCAATGATCGATATTCTTAACAAGGAAAAAGACCTTGCAAAATATGCCGGCCCTGGCTATTGGAACGATCCTGATATGCTTGAAGTTGGGAATGGTGGCATGACTACTGAAGAATATAAAACTCACTTTTCGTTGTGGTGTATGTTGGCCGCTCCCCTTATGGCCGGAAATGATCTGGGAAACATGTCTCCTGAAACTGCTGAGATATTAAAGAACGGAGATATTATTGCACTTGACCAGGATGCTTTGGGCAAACAAGGTTTTTGCTATCGCGACAATGGAGAATACCAAATCTGGATAAAGAAACTGGCGAATAATGAAAAGGCCGCTTGTCTGTTAAACCGTGGAGATGAAGTTAAAGAAGTACAGGTTGATTTTAATACACTCTTAAAAGCAAGCGACAATTACTGGTCTCCAGACTCTTATAAATTGGCCGATTACAAGGTCAGGGATTTGTGGGAGCACAAAGAAGTCAGCCTTGAAAAAAGTGTTGTTTTCATTAAGTTACAGCCGCATTCAGTAAAGGTTTTCCGTTTTATTAAGAAGTAAAATCAGATTCAGATAATGAAGTCATTCTTATTAATACTTTTCATAGTCCTTGGATTGGGCGCTTTTGCTAAAGACTATACGGTAAGCTCACCAAACGGAAGCATTAAGGTTACCGTTTCGGTCGATACTCAAATTAAATGGTCGGCAGCAGTAGCCAACCAGGCTATCTTTACAAACAATACACTAAGCCTCGATCTTGGAACTTCTGTCCTGGGAGTTAATCCTAAAGTCGTTTCAGCAAAAACTACTTCAGTTTCAGAGGTGGTTAAAACAGTGGTCGCCGTTAAATCAAAAACCATAAACAATACCTATAACCAACTAAACCTGGTATTTAAACCAAACTATGCAGTCAGTTTCCGCGTGTTTGACAACGGCATTTCCTATCGTTTCGAAACAAGCATGAAGGAGCAAATCACTGTAAAGAATGAAGAAGTAAACCTAAATTTTGCAGGCGATTACGGAGTGCTTTTCCCGGAAGAAGAAACCGTATATTCGCATTACGAGCGACTTTATCTGGACCAGAAAATTAGCTCACTGGCAGCAGGGAAATTCTGTTCACTTCCTACTCTGGTAAAGGCTGACAACAACATCAAGATCGGAATCACCGAAGCTGACTTGTTTGATTATCCTTGTTTGTTTATGCAAGCTACTGGTAAAGCTGCATTCAAAAGCAAGTACCCCAAGGTCATTCTGAAATCTGATCCTAAGGGTGATCGTGAGATTCAGAATATCCAGGAAGCGGATTACATTGCAAAAACTTCAGGAACCCGATCATTCCCATGGCGAGTATTCATGATCAGCACAGAAGATGCACGTCTGGTCGAAAATCAGATGGTGTATTTACTCTCCCGCGATTGCAAACTGGCAGAAACCAGTTGGATTAAACCGGGTTTGGTTGCCTGGGACTGGTGGAATGAAAATAACATCTACGGCGTTGATTTCAAAGCCGGTCTGGACACCAAAACCTATAAATACTACATCGATTTTGCTTCAAAATACAAGATTCCATACATCATTCTGGATGAAGGCTGGACCAAAACTACACTGAATATTAAAGAGGCAAATGCTGATATTGATATCAAGGAATTGATTGCTTACGGGAAATCAAAAAATGTGGATATTATCCTTTGGTGCCTCTGGAATGCACTGGATGCAGACATCAATGGCACGTTGGATTTATATGCCAAATGGGGCATTAAAGGCATTAAAGTTGATTTTATGGCCCGTTCCGAGCAATACATGGTTAACTTTTACGAACATGCAGCTAAAGCATGTGCTGACCGTAAGTTAATGATTGATTTCCACGGAGCATTTAAACCTTCAGGAATGGCAAGGGCTTATCCGAATATCATCAATCATGAAGGCGTAAAAGGAATGGAAAACTGCAAATGGAGCAAGGATATTACTCCTAAACACGATGTAACCCTTTGTTTCACCAGAATGTTGGCTGGTCCAATGGATTATACTCCGGGGGCCATGACCAATAAGAATGAAAAAGATTATGCTGTCAGTTTCTCACATCCGATGAGCCAGGGAACTCGCTGCCATCAATTGGCCATGTATGTTTGCTATGATGCTCCGCTTCAGATGCTGAATGATAGTCCATCGAATTATTACAAGGAAAGCGAATGTACTTCATTTATCAGCAGGATGCAGACCGTTTGGGACGATACTAAAATTCTGGATGCCAAAGTAGGTGACTATATCCTTACTGCCCGTCAGAAGGGTAATGATTGGTATCTGGGTGCCATGACCGACTGGACTTCACGCTCCCTTAATGTTGATCTGTCATTTTTGGGTGAAGGAACTTATGAAATAGAAATTATGCAGGATGGCATGAATGCTGATATAAGTTGCAACGATTATAAACGGGTTATGAAGCAGGTAACCAAAGCCGATATGTTGAAGATCGACCTTGCAAAAGGTGGCGGCTGGGCAGCAATCTGCAAAAAATTGTAAGAAAACCTTATAATTTACAATTTATCTATTTACGATATACTATTTTGAAAAAGTCTGGAGCAAATAGTAAATGGTAAATAAACAAATAGTAAATATTAGAATTGAACCTTTGATCTATACCAAATAAATTACGTAAACCACCTAAACCAGGTAAGTCAGAAAGAGGTCGTCAGAGTAAAATCAGACGGCTTTTTTTTGTTTCAGGTTTTAGGTTTTAGGTTTCAAGTTCAAAGTTCTAGGATCCAAATTCAAAGTTTCAAGTTTCAAGTTTCAAGTTTCAGGTTTCAGGATTCAGGTTTCAAGTTGCGGGTTTCGGGGTTCAAAGTTTCAAGTTAAAGGTTCAAAGTTTGGATCATATGTTATTGTGGTGGGTAAAGTAAAGTCTATGGTGAGTCCTGAATAAATTTCAGGATCTTACTTTTTTTAATTTAACCTTAGTAACAGGACCAGAACCCCCTATTTCCAACCTTATTTATCTTATCCTGTTTTTACGCTATAAACGGCTTGTTTTGTTTCATATATTATGATGAAAACAGAAGACAAGATTAGAGAAATAAAAAATAATCATATAACTAATATTTTAGTTTGAAAACTAAAATATTAGTTATATCTTTGTTGTGGATATCCAATCAGCTGTGAGCAGGTAAGTTGTAGCTTAATAATCATCTTGCAGGTTCAGGTTGAATGGATTTGATCTGTTTTTTTGTCTCTTTAAACTATTGTATTAGTTGACGAACTAAGTGCTTAGTTTTGGCAAGATTATTGATGTTTTTAATTGAAATTTAATGGTAGAAGTTATGAAAGAATTAACCAAAGCTGAAGAACAGATTATGCAGGAATTGTGGACCTTGGAAAAAGCTTTTGTCAAAGAGATAGTCGACAAGCTTCCCGAGCCTAAACCTGCATACAATACGGTTTCTACTATTATCCGTATTTTGGAGAAGAAAGGATTTGTTGACCATTACGCGTATGGAAAAACACATCAATACTTTCCCCTGGTCAGTAAAACGGATTACACGAAGACGTATTTCAGGAATTTCCTGAATGGTTATTTCAGTAACTCCTTTCAGGAAATGGTTTCGTTTTTTGCCAAAGAAGACAAAATGAGCCTCTCACAACTTGATGAATTGATCAAGGAAGTCAGAAAAGATTTGGAACCGGAAAACCCATCACCCAATGATTAGCTTTGTAAATTACCTCATGGTATCTGGAATAAGCCTGAGCCTTTTTGCCGGGGTTTATTACCTGTTGTTAAGAAGAGAGACCTTTTTCAGTATTAACCGGTGGTTCCTGCTGACATCGATTGGTTTCTCTGCCTTATTGCCCCTGTTACACATTCCGTTTTATACCCCTGATTCAATCCTACTCGGTGAAGTTACCGTAACTCCATACCTTAATTTATTGAGCACGGTAACTATATACGGCAATGGTTTGACGCAGGGAGCCGGACAACTGGTATTGACCTACCGCTTAATTGCTTATGCCTATCTGTTGGGAGTAATGTTTTTTGGTGGTAAGCTGTTGTTACAGATTTACCAGATCAACCGGTTAATTGCAAGTAACCGTGTTGTCCCAGAAGGGAATATCAAGCTGGTTATCCTGGAACGTGAGTTGAGTCCGTTTTCTTTTCTGTATTACATTTTCGTGAGTGAAAATCTTCAAAACACTAAAGGTTGGGAGAAAATGCTTGAGCACGAGAAACAGCATATCAGGCAAGGGCACACCTTTGATGTGCTCATCCTTGAATTTATTGCTGTATTCCAGTGGTTTAATCCTTTCTTTTGGTTGTTCAGACGTGCTTTGCGCGAGAACCATGAATTCCTGGCCGACCAGGCCGTAATCTCTCAGGGAACTGCACCTTCGTGGTACAAGCAGATCCTAATCAACCAGTATGTTGGCGATCAGATTGTTTTGACCAACAACTTTAATTATTCGTTAGTAAAAACCCGTGTACAAATGATCTCAAAAATAAAATCCAGAAAAATAGCGATCAGTAAAGTCTTGATTGGCATGATATTGGCGGTTTGCTTGGTTGCAGTTTTTTCCTGCGATCAGAAGAGATTGGTAAAATCCGATAGCGGTCATAAATATCAGATTCAAAACAATGAAAAAGTATATCTTGAGGTTGATCAAATGCCGGAGTACCCCGGTGGTGATTTAGAATTGCGTAAATTTCTTTCCACATCAGTAAGATATCCTATCGATGCAATGGAAAATAAAATACAGGGGAAAGTATTTGTTTCTTTTGTTGTTGGGAAGGATGGAGTTGTAAAGAATGTTTCCATTGCACGAGGAGCAGATCCACTTCTTGATGCAGAATCTTTGCGAGTTGTAAAGAATTTTCCGAAATGGAAACCTGGAAAAGAAAGAGGCAAAATAGTTGCTGTACAATATACGGTTCCGATCAACTTTGTGCTACAGTAAGGTGATTCCAAAATTATATAATAAAGTCCTGAATTTCAGTATTTGAACTGAATATTCCGGACTTTTTTATTAAATTGAGATGCTTTTCATGGGATTGGATTCGCTATGCAAATTGCTTTATATCTTTTTTTCTGATCTTCCGGAATGACTTTCCCAGGCATAGGGCATTATTCTGAAGAGGATTCCTTTTCTACTTGTGTGCTTCTTGTGTGCATATGCTGTGCTTCTTGTGTGCTCATACTTTTTAATAGCACATAATAAGCACAGCATATGCACACAAGAAGCACACAAGTAGACAAAGGATCCTTCCCCGGTTAATATCCGATTATCAGGAATTAATGGCTCGATATTCTCGGCTCAGCCGATGGAATTTACTTAATAAGAAGAGAACGGTTCTGATTCAATCTGTTAAATCCAAAATTCAATTCCTGCTTTAGATTTGGAAAATATATTACTTTTATGACTTATTGACAATTTGGCCATTCCTGTAATGATTTAGGAAAACAAATGGAATAGCGTTAAAGAATGACGAGGTTTTGTACCCACCGAATCCGATCATACTACTTCGCTGATAGTAGTCTGTAAAGTAAAAGAAATACCAGCTTATCTGGGTGAACCGGAAAGCTTTTTAAAATCTAGATAGTATAACAGCTAAAAAATGAAGATAAACCATCTAAAATCAACCTTTATTTCTTTTCTGGCAGGTTGTGTTTTTGTCGTACTATCATCGACGCCACTTTGTGCTCAGATAGCTACCGGATATGAAATTGCCAAATGGCATCAGTTTAAAACAGCTGCAATCAGCTACACCTTTGATGATAATACGGCAAAACAATTAACAGTAGCAGTGCCACTTTTTGACAAATACAACTATAAAGTAACCTTAAATACTGTAACAGGATGGACCCCAAACTGGACTGGATTGAAGGCTGCATCGATCAATGGTCATGAAATTGCAAGCCATACCGTAACTCATCCGGCACTAAATACATTGAGCATCGCCGGTCAGGAAATTGAACTTCAGCAATCTCAAAGTACAATCAATACAAATATTCCGAATGCAGAATGTGTAACCATAGCCTATCCGAATTGCGTTCTGGGAGACCTGCCCACCATTAAAAAATATTACATAGCTGGGAGAATCTGCAGTGGAATGATCGTTTCTTCATCTCCATCTGATTTCTACAACATTAGTTCAATCCTGATTGGAACTCAAAGTACATTGAATACTGCGAATGACTTTAATGGTAAAGTTGCTTTGGCTAAGTCTTCCAAAGGTTGGTGTGTCTTTTTAATTCACGGAATAGACAATGACGGCGGATATTCACCTACACAATCTTCAGAAATTGGCTCTCATCTTAGCTATGTCAATACGAATAGTGCAGATTATTGGGTAGATACATTTGGAAATGTAGTCAAATACATTAAAGAGCGGAATGCGCTTTTATTATCAGAAACTGCTGTAACAACCGATTCGCTACAAGTGAATGTTTCTGATAATCTGGACAATACAATTTATAATGTGCCGGTTACCGTTCGTCGTTCATTACCTGCTTCATGGCAAAATGCCCGGGTATATTTGAATAACAATTTGGTCAGTTCAACGATTTCTGTTAGTGGTACAAATAAATCTATTGTGTTCGATGTTGTTCCAGGTCAGGGAGAACTCTTTCTGGCCAAATCCAATGAAGTCGTACTGGGATATAATGTTTTAAAAATTTTCACTCCCATGCACATTGGTCCAAATCCCTTTTCAGAAACTCTAAATGTAGAAACAAACGGAATTTACCAATATTACGTTCATTCATTGGACGGACGATTGATTGAAAATGGAACTTTTTCCAATTCGCTGGTCATAGGGGATCGATTGATTCCGGGAATATATTTTCTGAATATCAGGAATGAAAAGGAATACTATCAGACAAAAATTATTAAGACATAAATAATTATAATCTAATCCCGATAAAAAGAATAAAATGAAAAGCTATTTAGTCCAAAAAATCAGTCTGGCTGTACTTATTTTGCTGACTGTCGCATCTTCAACTGTAAACGCTCAAACAAAGCAGAAACCACGATATCTGGTTAAAGACCTGTATATCGCCGATCCATCGGCACATGTTTTTGATGGTAAAATCTATGTTTACCCGTCACATGATATTGAATCCGGCATTCCGGAGAATGATAATGGCGATCATTTTGATATGCGTGATTATCATGTATTTTCGATGGAAAGTATTGACGGGGCTGTTACTGATCATGGTATTGCCCTGGATGTAAAAAACATCCCATGGGCCGGAAGACAATTATGGGCTCCAGATGCCGCTTTGAAGAATGGAACTTATTATCTCTATTTCCCGGTAAAAGACAAGACTGATATTTTCAGGATAGGGGTTGCAACGTGTAAAAAACCCGAGGGACCATTTAAACCGGAAAACAACCCAATCATGGGTAGTTACAGTATTGACCCGGCAGTTTTCAAAGATACCGATGGAAAGTATTACATGTATTTTGGAGGCATCTGGGGTGGACAACTGCAGCGTTACCGCAATGGAAAGGCCATTGAGTGCGGTGCCCAGCCTGCCGCAGGGGAGGTTTCATTATGTCCGCAGGTTGCACTTATGAGTGATGATATGTTGCAGTTTGACGGAAAAGCGAAGGATGTTGTGATTCTTGACAAAGAAGGTCATCAATTGAAAACCGGTGATGAGGATCATCGCTTTTTTGAGGCCTCCTGGATGCATAAATACAACGGGAAATATTACTTTTCCTATTCAACGGGAAATACCCATAAATTGTGTTATGCCATTGGTGATAATCCATGGGGACCATTTACTTATCAGGGAGTTATCCTTACGCCTGTTGTTGGTTGGACAAGCCATCACTCCATTGTTGAATTTAAAGGAAAATGGTATTTGTTTTATCATGACAGCAAACCTTCCGGAGGCAAAACCTGGTTGCGGAGTGTAAAAGTTGTAGAATTGGAATACAATGCTGATGGTACCATTAAAACTATTGATGGGAAGGAATAGAAATATCATGAGACAGGAGATGTGAAACTAGAGACAGAAGTCGGAAGACAGTAGTGGAGAGACAGAATACAGGAGTCTTCGGTCTTCCGACTTCTGACTTCCAACTTTTGATTCAATAACCTATTTTCCAGAAGCTATTACAAATTTTTAATAAAGCAGGAACCTTGATAAACATTAGGGTTCCTGCTTTTTTAGGTTAACATCAGACTCATTTCGATCTATTTAAATATCAAAATTACTTTTGAATCAAACAATTCAATTTTTTGACACTGAGAGCCACGGAGGATAAAGCACAGAGGACCACGGAGAGAAACGAAACTCTGTGTGATCTCTGTGAAATTCTGTATAATGTTTTTGTGACACAGAGGAGGTCATAGGAATTACACCCACCCCGGTAAAACCGGGGAAGGCCACGGAGAAAGTAAAAAAACTCTTATGAGTTTCCACTTATTATTATTATCTTGGAAACGTCACGGAAATTTCAAAACCAAGTGCTAAGAAAGATATTACGTAGGATTTGAAAGATCTCATCAGCTGAACTTGTTTTAGTTAGGTATTGCGAATTAAACAGAAAATCAGATCATTCAAATGAGCGAACTAAAAAGTTCTGTTTTGCCAGTTACAGGAATGACGTGCAGTAATTGTGCCCGAACCATTGATTTGAATGTAAGCAAATTAAAGGGTATCAAAGAAGCAAGGGTGGACTTTGCTGGCGAAAAACTTATCGTGGAATTTGATCCATCATTGATCAGCGAAAAGGATATCATTGCCTGTATTCAACGGATTGGGTATGGTGTTGCCACCGGCAAAGTTGAATTGCCTGTCACCGGATTGCAGGATCATACTGATGCCATGTCTCTCGGTAAAATTCTTTCCAGACAAAATGGAGTACTTGCCGCAAGTGTCGGATTAGGCACCGAACGTGTTATACTTGAATATATACCCGGAATGACCAGCATTTCAGAACTTGCTGAAGTTATCCGTAAGGCGGGATTTGATATTATACAGGTGGGTGATACCGAAGAAGTTGAGGATGTTGAAGCTAAAGTTCGCGCATCCGAACTTAGCAAGCAAAAGAATTTATTGATCACTGGACTGCTATTTACAATCCCGCTGATCATTTTCAGTATGGCCAGGGACTTTAAGGTTGTCGGATTCCAGTACGATTTGTATGCCATGCTTTTTGCAGCAAGCATTGTGCAGTTTGTGGTTGGCTGGCAATTTTACGTTGGTGCTTACAAGAGCCTTCGAAATGGAAGTGCCAACATGGACGTTTTAATCATGATGGGTTCTTCTGTCGCCTATTTCTCAAGTCTGTTTGTTACCCTGGAAATAATAAACAGTCCTAATGTCTATTTCGAGACTGGGGCTTCCATTATAACCCTTATCCGGCTTGGAAAATATCTGGAGGCCAAAGCCAAAGGTAAAACTTCCGAAGCATTAAAAGCCTTGATGGGTCTGCGTGCCAAAACTGCCTGTGTTGTTCGCGAAGGTGTTGAAACAAAGATAAGTATTGAGCAGGTTGTTGTTGGAGATACTATTGTTGTTCGGCCAGGCGAAAAAGTACCTGTCGATGGAATTATCAGTGAAGGTAGGTCAGCATTTGAAGAATCTATGATTACCGGTGAATCGATGCCAGTAAGTAAAGGTCCCGGAGATGAAATCATTGGAGCAACAATAAACAGGGAAGGAATGATCCGTTTTGAAGCTTCCAGGGTTGGACGAAATACTACCTTGTCTCAGATTGTAAAGATGGTTCAGGTGGCCCAAGGGAGCAAAGCACCAATACAGAAATTAACCGATGAGATCGGCAAATATTTTGTTCCTATCATTATCGGCCTTGCGCTATTTACATTTCTGGGTTGGGTTTATGTAGCACAAATCGACTGGACTGGCGCAATGATGAATGCCATAGCAGTACTTGTAATTGCATGTCCCTGCGCCATCGGACTGGCTACGCCAACAGCAATTATGGTGGGAACTTCCAAAGGAGCCGAAAACGGAATCCTGTTCAAAAACAGCGAGGTTCTCGAACGGGCAGGGAAATTAAACGTTGTGGTACTCGATAAAACGGGTACCATCACCTGCGGAGAGCCGGAAGTAACTGATATTATAGCTTTTGGCAATCAATCCTCAGACAATATTCTCAGACTTGCAGCAAGTGCTGAACAAGGTTCAGAACATCCATTGGGACGTGCAATGGTTAAAGCTGCTCTGGAAAAAGGCTTAAAGCTTTCTGACCCCATACGATTCCGGTCTTTTGGTGGTTTTGGCATTAGGGCCATCCTGAAACAAGAGGAGACAGAAGACAGAAGTCGGAAGTCGGAAGACAGTCTTCGGTCTTTAGTCTCCGGTCTTCGGTCTTTCAAAGATCAAATCCTGGTTATTGGGAATTTACGGATGATGCAGAATGAAGGTATTCCAGTTGAGGAATGTCAGGCCGATATTTTAAGATTACAGGCCGAAGGAAAAACTGCAATGATCATAGCTTTCAAACCTGACAATGAAGAAGAGCAGATGATTCCAATCGGGATTATCGCCGTAGCTGATACATTAAAAACAGGTGCAAAAGAGGCTATCAGCGATCTCTATAAACTTGGGTTAGATGTTGTAATGATTACCGGAGACAATCAGTTGACTGCGGATGCAATTGCCAAACAGGTAGGCATTTCAAGGGTTGTGGCTGAAGTGTTGCCTGGTGAAAAGGCTGATGCGATTAAGAAATTACAGGAGGCCAATACTCTGGGTAATTATGCTCATCCGATAGTTGCTATGGTTGGTGATGGAATCAATGATGCTCCGGCATTGGCACAAGCTGATGTAGGTATTGCTATTGGAACAGGTACAGATATTGCAATGGCGGCAGCCGGGATTACCTTGATAAGTGGTGACCTCTCGGGAGTTGGTCGTGCGATCTCCTTATCCCGTGGGACCTCTCAAACGATCATTCAAAATCTAATCTGGGCATTGTTTTACAATATTGCGTTGATCCCAATTGCAGCCTATGGATTGCTTAGTCCAATGTTTGCAGCAGGAGCAATGGCATTCAGTTCCATTTTTGTGATAACCAACAGTCTTCGTTTACGGGCATATAAAGTTCTGACTTTTGCACCTAAGAAGAGTATTTTCCGACAGTCTGTCGAACTACTTCCGCGTATTATTGCTCCAGCTATTTGTCTGGCCATTTTAATCATAGCTCCAATGTGGCTTATGCCTGGTAAAATGGAAATTAAAGGAGCACTTTCGGGCACTATGACCCCGGTTTTGATGATGGTTATGGCGCTTTCAAATGCAATAATTGCTGTTGCCTATGGTTCTATTCCAATTTTCCTGATTGTATTTGTCAGGAAACGAAAAGATATGCCATTTACGTGGATTATCTTTCTTTTCGGTCTGTTCATTCTGGCTTGTGGTTCAACCCATATTTTTCATGTCATTGGCTTATGGTGGGCTGTAAACTGGTGGCAGGCAACTGTTGATGCTATCTGTGCTGTAATATCCCTTGCAACAGCAATTGTAGTATGGCCTTATCTTCCAAGGATATTAGCGATTCCAAGTCCCGAGCAGCTGCGAAAGGTTAATATTGAATTGCAGATGGAGAAAGATAAACTGATATACTCTCAGAACGAGTTACAAAAGGCTTATGCGGAAGTTGAACATCGCGTAAAGGAACGGACCGAAGAATTGTTGATTGCCAACCAGTCGCTTCAGGAAGAAATCGTCGAACGCAGGAAAGCAGAGGCTTCCTCTGTAAAAGCAGAGGAAACGATGCGTCTTAGTGAGGAATACTTCCGTAATATATTTGAGTACTCGACAGTTGGAAAATCGATAACTCAAATGGATGGACAGATAAAAACTAATAAAACCTTTCAGAAGATATTAGGCTATTCCTCTGAGGAATTAGCCGCAATCAACTGGCAGGAATTGACATATCCCGATGATTTAGCAAGAGATCAGGCAAATTTACAATTGATGATCTCAGGAAAATATCAATCTATACGATGGGAAAAGAGATATATTAACAAAAATGGGGAAATTGTTTGGGTAGATATCAGTTCTGTATTGCAAAGGGATAGTGATGGCAATCCGCTATATTTTATCACTTCAATTCAGGATATTACAGAACGTAAACATATAGATGAAGCTATAAAAGAAAATGAACGGCTACTTCGTGAATCTCAGGCCGTTGCCCATTTGGGCAGTTATGTATGGGATCTGTCAACCGGTTTATGGAAAAGTTCTGAAATCCTGGATGAGATTTTTGGTATCGATAAAAACTACATCCGCTCACTCGAAGGTTGGAATGCTATTATTCATCCCGACTGGCAGAAAATAATGTTGGACTATGTTGTTAATGAAGTTACCGGAAAGTATCAAAGGTTTGATAAAGAATATCTGATCATGAGGCAAAATGATGGTCAGGAACGTTGGGTTCATGGACAAGGTGAACTTGTGTTTGATGACAACAAAAAGCCAATCAAACTAATCGGTACTATCAATGATATTACTGAACGAAAACTTGCAGAAGATGCATTGCGCGAAAGTGAAGTTAAATTCCGAAAACTTTTGGAAAGTAATCCATTGCCGATAATTTATTCAAACAAGGAAGGTGTTTTTACATTCCGGAACGATCGTTTTAATCAGGTTTTCGGATACACTGAAGCTGAAATTCCGACCATTAATGAATGGTGGCTGAATGCATATCCCGATGCAGAATATCGAAAATGGGTTATTGAAAATTGGCAATCAGCTGTTCGTCATGCTGCGAAGACAGAAAACAATATTGAAACAGATGTTTACCGGGTTACCTGCAAAGATGGTAGTATCCGCGATGTTATTATATCCGGGACAACTATTAACGATAATTTATTGGTGTCTTTGGTTGATATCACCGATAGGATAAGAGCCGAAGAGGAAATACAAAAGCTCAACGAAACTCTGGAACAACGGGTAATTGAACGTACAGAACAACTCGAAGTAGCCAATAAAGAACTCGAAGCTTTCTCCTATTCTGTTTCACATGATTTGCGGGCACCATTGCGGCACATTAATGGATTTATCAGTTTGTTCCTCGAAAACAAAACAATAGAACTGACAGAAGAAGAGCTTGGCTATCTTTCTATTGTTTCCCGTTCTTCTGAAGAAATGGGAAAACTTATTGATGCCTTGCTCACTTTTTCAAGATTGAATCGTTCAAAACTACAGAAGTCAAGGAATGAAACATTACAAATTGTGAATCATGGTCTTCAGGTCTTCAGTCAGGAAATAAAGGAACGAGCTATTGAAATCAGGATTGGTCATCTTTATGAAACATTTGGTGATGTTCAATTGATTGGTCAGGTCTGGACTAATCTCCTGTCGAATGCAATTAAGTATACCGGTAAAAAAGGCCAGGCTATAATAGAAATAGGCAGTTACCTTAATAACGATGAAACGGTGTTCTTTGTAAAAGATAATGGATGCGGATTTAATATGAAATATGCCAATAAACTGTTTGGTGTGTTTCAGCGTCTTCACAAACACAGCGAGTTTGAAGGTATTGGCATTGGCCTGGCAAATATCAACAGGATTGTAACCCGTCATGGAGGTCGATGCTGGGCTGAGGGAGAGATTGATCAAGGTGCAACTTTTTATTTTTCTTTACCGAAAGAATAAGTTATGAGGAAATAGGAAAAGTCATTAATCATTGGGAAAGTTGCTTGTGAAACAAATTCCTAATGACTTATCCTCATTCGACTTTCCTTTTTCCTTTTTCCTCATGCGTTAATTGCAAAAGATTACTATTTTTATGCTTTATCTTGACGATAATAAAATTCTAACAATAAGCTATACTAAACTGTACACTATGAAGATAATTGGACTGGCAGGGTTAATATTTATTTCATCACTCACATCTTTATATTCGAAAGATAAAGTAAAGTCACCCGAAGTAAAGGTGGCTGAAATGAAAAAACATGAAAGTTATCTGGCATCCGATGAATTGAAAGGCCGACTAACAGGATCAGAAGGCGATAGTCTCGCAGCCACCTATATCCGTAAACAATTAATAGGATATGGCTTAATTCCATTATCTGACAAAGGATTTCAGCATTTCAGGGTAACAGATAAAATTATCAATGGACCATCCAACAGCTTGCAGCTTAATGGAACTTCCTTTAAAATTGATACTGATTTTGGCCCTTTTGCTTTTTCTCAGAATAATTCCTTCACGGGAGAAGTATTTTTTGCCGGATATGGTTTTGAAATCAATGAAGACAGCCTGAAATGGAATGATTATGCAGGGAACGATGTAAAAGGAAAGATTGTGATGATTCTTCGGGCTGATCCTGAAATTGAAAAGAACTCCAGCCCGTTTATCAGGTATAGCCGTGATCGTGATAAAGTTCTTCAGGCAAAAGATATGGGTGCTACAGCAGTTCTTTTGGTTTCAGGAAAAGTTTTTGATTCGGAAGATAAATTTGAACCTCTGGCAAAAGGTGAACAGTCTGTCGGAATCCCTGCTTTCCGTATTTCCAGAAAAATAGCCAATCTGATTCTTGATCCTAAAAAGTTATTGATTGAAGATCTTGAAAAAAAACTTAATGAACAGCGAAAGCCACAAAGTTTTACTACTGGTGTAAATATTTCAGGTCAATCGGATGTGATACAGACTACAATTGCTACCAGAAATGTAGTGTTTGAAATTCCAGGTAGTGATAAAGTACTAAAAAATCAATATGTGGTCATTGGTGCACATTTCGATCATCTTGGTATGGGTGGTATAGGTTCAGGAAGCAGGGTTCCGGATACTATTGCAGTGCATCACGGAGCCGATGACAATGCCTCTGGTGTCAGCATGTTACTGGAATTGGCTGAAGGTTTGGCTAAATCGCCCGAAAGTCATAAAAGAAGTATTGTTGTTATTTCCTTTTCAGGTGAAGAAGAGGGCTTGCTGGGGTCAAAATATTTCACTGATAGTCCGGTTTTTGATCTGAATCAGTTAAATGCCATGGTTAATCTTGATATGGTTGGTCGCTTGACTGATAGCACAAAATTGCAGATTGGCGGAGTAGGCACAGCCGATCAGTTCAGGCAAATGATTCGAACTTCATTTGATACCACATCAATGAAACTTTCTTTAACTGAAGAAGGCTATGGTCCGTCAGATCATGCATCGTTTTATGGTAAAAATGTACCTGTGTTGTTTATTACAACAGGAGCTCATCTTGATTACCATACACCTTCTGATACCTGGGATAAAATCAATTATACTGGCATGGAGAAAATTTCTGAATCAGTATACAGGATTATATCAAACCTGGCTAATATGGATTCCAAGCTGATATTTAAGGAAGCAGGACCCAAAATAGTTGCCAGCCGTGGTACCCGAAAGAAAGGTGTAACATTAGGGATTATGCCTGATTTTGCAGGAAATGTAAAAAACGGTTTAAGGGCTGATCTGGTTACTCCCGGAAAGCCTGCTGCAATCGGAGGAATGAAGAAAGGCGATATCATTATTTCAATCAATGGAAAACCTGTAGGCAATATCCAGGATTACATGTTTCGACTGAATCAACTAAAACATGGCGAAACCATCAGTGTCGAAGTCTTGCGCGATTCAAAAAAGGAAGTGCTGATTATTCAATTGTAAAATAAGATTACGTGTATGAAGAAATTTCTTTTATGGATACTTGCATTCGTGATTACTATTTCAGCAGCAATCTATCAGCGAAAAACTGGTCCAACCTACCCTAAACAACAAATTGTTTCTGCAAACGGAGTCAATTATGAACTAAAACTTTTACGAAGCCTTGCTTTAGATGAAGAACCGGTTGTCAGATTAGGGTTAAAGGATACAACAGTTAATGCCCGAATTTATTATCGCAGGTATCTTTCAAAAGATGAATTTAAAGGTGCTGATTTTCTATTCAAAAGAAAGCCAATTCATTCATTCGTAATGAATAAATTATTCAAGGTTGATAAGGAGGAAGGATTTTATGTTGAGGTTCCTTTACAGCCTGCTGCCGGTAAAATTGAGTATTACTTTGAAATAACGGATCGAACTGGTACAAAGACCTATTTGAAAGAGACTCCGGTAATCATCCGTTTTAAAGGAGGAGTACCGCTTGCGATTTTATTGCCACATATTCTTTTCATGTTTATTGCTATGCTTTTTTCTACTCTTTCAGGTTTATTGGCAACTTTTCGTGTTCCATCATACCGTGAATTCGGTTTATGGACATTTGGCTGCCTGTTTATAGGAGGAATGATTCTTGGCCCCTTTGTTCAATTATATGCTTTTGGAGACCTTTGGACAGGTGTCCCATTTGGATGGGACCTGACTGACAATAAAACCCTGATTGCATTTTTGTTCTGGATTCTTGCAGTGGTCATGAACCGGAGAAGAGACAAGCCATTTTATACTGTTCTTGCAGCTGTAGTGCTCCTGCTTATTTATTCCATTCCTCATAGCATGTTTGGTTCACAACTCGATTATCATACTGGTAATGTGACGCAGGGAATGATTATGTATCACTTCATGTTTTAGGCATATGAGATCAATAAATGGGATAGGAGGATCGTGAAAATTTACCTTTCAATCAATTTTGACTCAATTTATTTACTGATGCATTGTAACTTACCGGTTTCATTATAAAAGGAATATTATTCTGCAGGCTAATAGGAGGTTGCGGGGTAAGAATATCTGAATTGTGAATACTGAAAAAGAACCTGCTTCCTTCATTAACCCTTGAACTAAATTGCAAATCGCCACCTAATAACTTGACCAAACCTTTACTGATAGCTAACCCTAGTCCGAATCCCTTACTCCCGATTATTTGATTTTTACCTTTAAAAAAAGGTTTAAAAATAAGGTCACGACTCGAATAATCAATGCCACAACCTGAATCTTTAACATAAAATTCCAAGCCATCTGGTGTGTTATTGTATCCAAAATGAATAAATCCTTCATCCGTAAAATAAAAGGCATTATTTAGTAAATTCTGAAAAATATGGGTTAGTCTTACCGGATCTGAAAATAATTCAAAATCACCATCTTCCTTTCCTTTTATAAGTTTAAACGAGATTTGTTTACGCATTGCAATTATGTCTGACCGCTTATTTTCTAAATATATTTCATCAAGAAGTTTATTCAGGTTGAATTTCTTTTTTGATATCTCGAATTGGTTCTCCTGCAGTTTTGATATATCCATGATATCATTTATAAGCTTGGCAAAATCGTTCCCGTTTTTTGTAAGGTGTTTTGCAAAAATCTTTTTGTCGACTATTGAAAAGGAATCGTCTAACAAAAGTTCACAAAACCCTAAAATACCATTCAATGGGGTTCTGATTTCATGTGACATATTGGATAGGAAAGCTGATTTTAGTTGATCAGATTCTTCAGCTTTGGTTTTGGCCTTGGCCAATTCAATTTCAATATTATTTTTCTTGATTATCTCATTCCTGATTAACAGAAACAGTAATACAGCAGTTACACTTATAAAGAACTCCCCTTTGTATGTCTGTAAAATGGTTATGGAATCTCCTGTTCCCGCGATACGCAGAATGAGTTGATCAGAAAAAAGGATCCAAAGAAACCCTATGAAGAAATAAATTAGTGTTATTTTTAACGCAATCTTATTTTTCATGATTTTTCTTAACTATACAAAGTGTCTCTTTATACGTTCAATAAACGTAAGATTAATCAAATGATATTTAGACGTAACAATATAGGATTTATTTTTCAAAATAGCTATTGACTTGTAACGAAATAGTGATTAATTCAATTAACAGGATGTCAAAAAATAAGGAAGAAGTAATTAATAAGCCAAAACATCAGCTCGAGATAATCAATTCAGATCAATCTGTATATGAAGTTATTCGTATCATCGGAGGAATTGCACTATTCCTCGAAGACCACTTCAGTCGCTTTCAGCAATCAATGAAAATATTGGGGATTTCGTTTGAAATGGACTTTCAGAACTTTAAACGTAATATTATTGATCTTGTTGAAAAAGAAAAAACGCTGAATGGTAATATCATGTTTAAATATTCGATGAGTGAAAGTGAAAATAACTTTACCTTTTCCTTTGTTCCACACAATTATCCCGGTCCAGAAGATTACCTTCATGGAGTTACAACAGATCTGTTTTTTGCAGAACGAGAAAATCCGAATGCCAAGGTGATTCAGACCATTATTCGTGATGGTGCCAATCAAGCGATTGCCAAACAAAAATTATACGAAGTGTTACTGGTCGATGGGGATGGCCTCATAACAGAAGGAAGCCGTTCAAACGTATTTTTCGTGAAAGATAATGTGTTTTTTACTGCGCCTGCTAGGAAAGTATTGGTAGGCATCACAAGGAATAAGGTGATGGAGTGTTTAACTGAACTTGAGTTTATAGTTGTGGAAGAAGCTGTCAGTCATTCTGAAATTAGCCGTTGTGATGCTGTTTTTCTTACCGGGACTTCACCAGGCATTTTACCGGTTCGATCAATCGGAAATCAGATTTTCAATACCAGTCATCCTTTAGTTATAAAGTTGATGGAACAATACAACAATCTCATCAAAAAGTATATACAAATTGAAAAGAAAATTATTTAGGATCAATCATTCACCTATATAAGTATGATGAATTACTGAGACTGACCACTGTCGTCTGGTTTCACTTGCACAGGCAGATTGGTCATTCCTGGTTTAAGTTTGATTATTCTAAATCTGCTATCGGTTCTTATTTCCAGTTTTTCTTCTTCCGAATAGGGTGTTTTGAAATAAACATTGTAAGCAGCAGGGTAGGGTACGAGTAATTTTTGATTGGCTGCCGGCGGTAACACAATTCCCATAATATCACAATATCCGCTTTTTTTCCATACAATGTCGGTAACCATATTGATGTATAACGTATCTGCAGATTCATTATGCAGGCTTATTCTTTTAAAGGCCCGCTCGCCAGAATATACCTCGAACCTTGAATTTAAGGATGCAGATATGAAGAGATTCAACATGTTAATAAAAACATCGCCCACATTGCCTCCGGTTCGGTGACGCTTCATGTCGTGCTGACGTTCAATGCTTGTCTTGTCTGTCATATACCTGGTAGTGCTGCAACTTCCTGATATTATCAGTATGATTATTGCTATACAGACGAGTATTTTTGATCCCATTATTCTATTTGTAAAGCAGATTGTAATCTTTAATTAATCATTCCCCGGATTTGCCCACCCGGTTTATTCATTTCGTCGTCAATTATAATCAAATCATAGATACTTTCCATCTACCAATAAAAAAACTCCGAAGTAAAATTACTCCGAAGTTTTTAATTGTTGTAAGGTATGAATCAAATCTCAGAAATGAAGTTTTCCCGTTTCCTCTTTCCTTATTCCTCTTTTCTCCTTCCTAATGACCCATTCCTGATTTATTTGTTGTTTTATTCTACTACAACCGAGTAATCCTGGGTAGCCAGTCTCTTATAGCTGTTGTATCTCCATTTAGCATTTTCTTCTGCAGCTTTGAAAAGTTCTCCGGCTACTTCAGGGAATGCTTTCTTAAGTGAGGTATACCTTACTTCACCATTCAGGAAGCTTTGGAATTTTGACCAGTCAGGAGAATTTGAATCCAGAACGAATGGATTTTTTCCTTCTGCTTCAAGCAGTGGGTTATGACGGAACATACTCCAGTACCCACATTCAACAGCAAGTTTTTCTTCCTGTTGTGTGCGTCCCATTGATGCCTTCAATCCATGGTTAATACAGGGCGAATATGCGATTATCAGCGATGGCCCTGGATAAGCTTCAGCTTCGCGGATTGCTTTCAAATATTGCGAATTACTGGCTCCCATGGCAACCTGGGCTACATAGACATAGCCATAAGACATAGCCATCATACCCAGATCTTTTTTACGGATACGTTTCCCTGAAGCTGCAAACTTGGCAACAGCGCCAATTGGAGTTGATTTGGAGGCCTGACCTCCGGTGTTTGAATATACTTCGGTATCCATTACCAGAATATTAACATCTGCTCCTGAAGCCATTACCTGATCCAGACCGCCATAACCGATATCATAAGCCCATCCGTCACCACCAAAGATCCATTGTGACTTTTTAACCAGGTATTGCTTTAAACTCATGATTTCTTTTGCATAAGGGGCATTGCTGTCCCCCAATACTTCACGAACTTTAGCTGAAACTTCTTCAGTTTTTTCACCGTTGAGTTTATTTTCAATCCAGGCAGTGAATGCTTCTTTTTCAGCCTCAGTAGCACCGTTGGCTATAGTAGCTTTCATGATCATTTCGATGCGGTCGCGTTGTGCAGAAACACCCTCAGCCATACCAAAACCATATTCAGCATTGTCTTCGAACAATGAGTTCGCCCATGCTACTCCCTTGCCGCTTTCCTTGTTTTGGCAATATGGTGTTGACGGAGCAGATCCACCATAGATAGATGAACATCCGGTTGCATTCGATACCATCATCCGTTCACCGAAAAGTTGTGTGATAAGCTTGATGTATGGAGTTTCACCACAACCGGCACATGCACCCGAGAACTCGAATAATGGTTGTGCGAACTGTGAGTTCTTAACCGTTTTGCTTTTTTCAACAAGCTTTTCCTTGTAGGAAACGTTTTTGTCGAAATGGTTCCAGCGTGAAATTTCAGCTTCCTGAGTTCCAAGTGGTTTCATTACCAGCGCCTTTTCTTTCGATGGACATACATCAGCACAGTTGCCGCAGCCGGTACAATCCAAAACGCTTACCTGAATCTTGAAATTAAGATTAGGGAATTGTTTGTTTGGTATGGCCTTCAATGAATTTGTACCTGCAGGTAATTTAGCCATTTCGTCTTCATCAATCAGGAATGGACGGATTGCAGCGTGAGGACATACATAAGCACACTGGTTACATTGAATACAGTTTTCAGCCTGCCATTCAGGAACATTAACGGCGACACCGCGCTTTTCGTAAGCTGCAGTTCCTGCCATAAATGTACCATCTTCTGCACCGAGGAATGTACTTACAGGTAAGTCATCTCCCTTTTGCGCATTGATCACATCTACTATGTTTTTAATATAATCAGGACGGTCGTGGTCTTCACCATTGCTATTCAGAACGATGTTTTTCCATTCAGCAGGCACCTCAATTTTCACGACATTATTTCCACCGGCTTCAACAGCGGCATAGTTCATGTTGATCACTTTTTCACCCATCTTGCCATACGATTTAACGATGGCTTTCTTCATTTCGTAAACAGCCGTTTCGAAAGGAATTACTTCAGTAATTTTGAAGAAAGCCGATTGCATGATGGTATTGGTACGGTTACCCAGACCAATTTCTTCACCCAGTTTTGTACCGTTGATCGTGTAAAATTTAATCTCGTTAACAGCCATGTATTTTTTCATGGAATCAGGAAGTTTACTCTTCGTTTCTTCCTCATCCCAGATTGAATTGAGAAGAAAAGAACCTCCTTTTTTCAAACCTTTCAATACATCGTACAAATGAAGATAGGCTGGGACGTGGCAGGCCACAAAGTCTGGATTATTTACGAGGTAAGGTGAACGAATGGGTTGATTGCCGAAACGAAGGTGCGAAGAGGTAAAACCACCCGATTTCTTTGAATCATAGGCAAAATAGGCCTGGCAATATTTATCTGTTGCCTCACCAATGATCTTAATTGAGTTTTTGTTAGCACCTACAGTACCGTCAGAACCCAAACCATAGAATTTTGCTTCGTAAGTTCCGGGAGGGGCAACGTTCACTTCATCTTTTAAAGGCAATGATTTGAAGGTTACATCATCAACGATACCAATGGTGAATTGATTTTTAGGTTCATTCAGTTCAAGGTTTTCGTAAACCGAAAGAATCTGGGCAGGAGTAGTGTCTTTTGAACCCAATCCAAAACGTCCGCCAACAATAAGAGGGGCATTTTCTGTTCCGTAGAGCACTTCGCAAATATCCAGATATAATGGTTCTCCTGTTGCTCCCGGTTCTTTACTACGGTCGAGTACTGCAATCCGTTTTACCGATTTTGGCAACACATTCAGGAAATATTTTGCAGAGAACGGACGATAGAGGTGTACAACCAGTAGACCTACTTTTTTGCCCTGAAGTGCCAGGTAATCGACTGTTTCACGAATGGTTTCAGTAACCGAACCCATTGCGATGATGATATTCTCAGCATCTTTGGCACCATAGTAGGTGAATGGATGGTATTCACGACCAGTAATCTTTTTGATATCATGCATGTAAGATTCTACAATATCAGGAACTGCATCATAAAAACGGTTCGAAGCTTCCCTGGCCTGGAAGAAAATATCAGGGTTCTGCGCAGTACCTTTCGTAACTGAATGTTCAGGATTTAAAGCTCTTTCCCTGAATTCCTGTATCAGGTTCATATCAATCAATGGAAGCATATCCTCCTGTGAAATCATTTCGATTTTCTGAATCTCGTGTGATGTACGGAATCCATCAAAGAAGGCCATGAAAGGAACTCTCGATTTTAGAGTAGCGAGATGAGAAACACCTGCAAGGTCCATTTCTTCCTGAACTGAACCTGCAGCAAGCATAGCGAACCCGGTTTGACGTGCAGAATACACATCGCTGTGGTCTCCAAATATGGATAAGGCATGACTGGCTAATGCACGGGCACTGATATGAAAGACGCAGGGAAGTAATTCTCCGGCTATTTTGTACATATTAGGGATCATTAGCAACAAACCCTGTGAGGCTGTATAGGTTGTCGTTAATGAACCGGATTGTAAAGCTCCGTGTACTGCACCGGCAGCTCCACCTTCGCTCTGCATCTCGGCTAAACGGACCGGACGACCAAAAATATTGGTTTTACCATTAGCTGCCCATTCGTCAACATATTCCGCCATTGTTGATGATGGCGTAATAGGGTAGATACAAGCTACCTCACTGAACATGTAACTAATATGCGCTGCGGCATAATTTCCGTCACACGTAATGAATTTTTTTTGTTTTGCCATTTTGTAATAATATTTAATTTGTATATATATTATCTATCGTCATTTTGTAACTATTCACCTTAGTAACCTTAATAACCAGGATTGCCCTGGAAACCTGAACCTTAGTAACCTTTAAGCCTAACATAGAAGGTTACTAAGGTTTGGATTCAGGGGTGTGATTC
>Ga0118677_10001531_pt1 | contig 48757 bp, 34 predicted proteins | sample AliMusrvi5mmetaG_FD_86154 | JGI IMG/M metagenome (GOLD analysis project Ga0118677, IMG submission 86154) | reverse complement strand
AAGATAGAAAACACTTATATAATGGTTTTTATATCAAACATCGTTTGTATTATTTTTGAAAGGACCACACCCAGTATGATTCCGATTAATCCTCCCGAAATACTGATCAATGTTGATTCTGAAAGAAACTGGAAGACAATATCCTTTCGGGAGGCTCCAATCGCCTGGCGGGTTCCGATTTCCCGGATCCTCTCCATGACCGAGGCCAGCATGATATTCATAATTCCGATACCACCCACAATCAGGGAAATTCCCGCGATGGCCCCCAGCACAATATTGAAAATATTCTTTGTCTTCTGCTGCTGTTTCAACAATAATTCAGGAATGCTTACGTCAAAATCCTGCACATTATTATGCTTTCTCAGAAGCATTTTCCCGACTATTTTGGCGGTAGAGGTTAGGGTTGGAGTTTCAGCTACCTGAATGATAATGAGATCGAGTTGATTTGTATCTTCGTTGGTTGTATTTTGGTTTCCACTTTTCCCTGCAGCCTCTACCTGGTCTGCCCTGATCAGTGCCTTGTTACGGTATCTTAACAACATGGTTTTTACGGGAATGATAATTTTGTTGTCCGTACTGCTGATTGCCATGGTACCACCGCCCGTACCCACAAAACTCCGTTTTTCGATAACCCCAATGATCTTAAGCCAGATTTGTCCGCACTTGATAAACTTGCCGACAGGATTTTCCTGGTTGAAAAAGACGTTTTTTACATTATTTCCGATGATGCAAACCGGGTATCCATTAACCAGGTGTTGAGTATTGAATAATGTTCCGGATTCAAGTTTGATATCAAACAAACTAAAATAGGTGTTGGTAGTGCCCTCCAATTTAATCGGACTACTCTTGTCGTTGAGTATTGCAGAATAATTAAAGGTGATTACCGGGCAGACATCCTTTACTGTGGGAATTATCTCTTTGATCGCTTCGGCGTCAAGAAGCGTTAGCCCTTTTGAAAATTTCGTTTTACCCGGAGATTGTGACTGAATCGGATCACTCGCGACGGCGTTTTTTTGATCATTGGCTGTGGCCTGGTTGGATGGCAAAATCGGAGTGATGATTATATTGTTTACCCCTACCATTTTAATCTGTTCGAGGATCTCCTGTTCAGCGCCATTCCCGATTGCAAGCATACTGATTACTGCTGCGACTCCGAAAATGATTCCCAGTGCGGTTAGTAATGATTTTACCTTATTTGCAAAAATTGCTTCAATCGCAATTAAGACATTATAGGAATATCGTTGGTAATATGCTCTTATCTTCATCTGTTCAGTATTATACAGTTATTTCGTCAGAAGAGTTCCTTTACCTGTTTCGACTGCACCTGAATTGGACACTACAGCCTCTTTTTTTGCAGATTCCAACAATTTCCTTTTTTCATTCTCGATTCGTATCTTTTGTTCCTTATAAATTTCCCAGCCAACCGTTTTAATATCATCTGGCTTTTCAGGCTCAGTATAGATTACTTCATCTCCCTCAGCAAGGCCCTTATTCACTATGGTGTAATTTTCATTCTCATTTCCCAGATCAACGATCTGTCGAATAATTTCTTTCTTTTTGATATAGACAAATTTCAAGGTGTCGTTGGTGTAAATCGCATCAGACGGAATAATCAGTTTATCGTTATAATACCCGGTTACAATGGTATTGCTGGTGGTCATAGCAGGCTTGAGTAGCGGATCGAAGTCAAATACTCTGATCTTCACCTCGAAAACCTTTGCATCGCTTTTGGGCATTGGCTGTCCGATATTGGCCACTGCCATTACCTCTCCCTTGAGCTCCTTTTGTGGAAATGCATCAATACTCAATTTGACTTTCTGGCCATTTTTTATTTTTGAAATATCAATTTCATTCACATAAGTTTTTGAAATCATCCGGGTCATGTCAGGAAGTGTGGCAATAATTGGGTTCCAGGGACTGACTACGGATCCGACCTGGATTTTGGCTCCCATTCTGTCTTTTGCGTAGATGACCATACCTTGCTTGGGAGCTTTGATGGTAAGTGCGTCAGATAATTTTAATAACTCACTAATTTTCTGATTTTTTTGCTCCAGGTCTAAGGCTGCCCGGTCTACCTTGGATTTGGCCTGCCTCTCTTTGAGTTGGAAACCTTTTTTGTCCTGTTCAAGTTTTCTCGTTACTTTTTCAAGATCCATTTCTGCCTTTTTAATCACAGATGGTGATTCGTAGGCTGACTCTGCAACGATGATCTTTTTTTCCTCCACATCAGACGTGGAGTTAATAAGCTGATCCCGGAAATTGCTTAGCGTAAGATTTGAATCCATTTTGGCATCCTGAAGTGCAACAAGCGAAAGTTCCATATCCTCCTTGGCCTTTGTTAACACCTCCTCGATTACTTTATGATCTAGCGTAGCAATAAACTGTCCCGAATCAACAACAGTCCCTTCCTCCAGTAGATCGGATATCTTGATCTCATATATTCCTACATTTCTACCTGACAATTCTGCGGGAACAACAATATTTACTGATTTTTCAGCTTCAAGCTGGCCTGATGTATGGACTTTAATCTCAATGGGACCCTTTACTACCTTACATGTAATTAACTCAATATCTGAACTTTTATTCCAGTTCAAATAAGCAACCAATAAAAGCACAACTATTGCTCCTGAAATGATGAACACTCTTCTTCTCTTCATAATAATCGGATTAAAATCTGATTCTCGAATATGATATTTTATAAATAATTAAAAAACAGTAAATTAAAATTTATTGTGATTATTTTTAAATTAAAAACTCAGGCTGCTAAAGATAGAAATAGAAATGATCAAAATCATACTTGTACGTTAACGGAAGAAAAAAAGAGTTAAAACCGGAGAATAAAATTTTCTTTTTGCAATCCCGGGCGGAACAGGGCAATCCCGATTTCGAAAAGATCGAGTGTTACTCGGACACCAATTTGTGAAATTAAATCAAGCCAGATGATTTCCATCTCTTTTGATTGATGTATTCCCTTAATTATGATCAGGTCATTTTCACTGTATCTGTCAAGACATATGTTTAGAATATTCCTTGTGTATTCGGGATTATCCGGATAATTTATCAGGATAAATTCGGGCCGTAAAGGTAGTATTGAACCTTTGGGGAGAAAACAGAGATTCGTAATTGGTGAATCCCGAAGCAATTCAAGTGTGAACAAATCAAAGGAGAGGTCTTCTGTGCTCTGATAAACCGGAGTTGAAGAATTTGCCGAGGCCATCATCCCGGAATTAATGCCTAAAGTGGGGCCATAATGAATAAGCACAGATGGTTTAAATTCGCGGATTAACCGGAATATCATTTCATGGAAGCGACGGGGCAATTCCAGCTCTTTATAGAGTTTCTGTGGATTGTTGATGCTCAGAAGTGAATCATTTCTGTTTTTCGTGGATAGTAAATCCGGATTTTGATTCAAAAGTTTTGATGCCTTAAGATGTAATTTTCTAAAAATTTTGTATTCCGGAAACTGATGTTTGTTTTCTATGACAGTTGTGATCAAATGAAACAGGAAAGGGGAGTGGATTCCATGTCCTCCACGGTGTCGGGCCTTTCTTAAATAAGTTAAGCGGCTTAGTATGTTATATTTCATTTCATGGGATTTGTTGCAGTAAAACTAATAAAGATTTACGAAATCAAAAGGAGTAGTTTGCAAAGCTGTTTTTTTCATGTAAGTTTGTTTTATGTCGGGTATATTATCACAGGATATTAAATTTCTTTCGGGAGTCGGGCCCCAAAAGGCTATAATTCTCAATCAGGAGCTGAAGATATTTACAATCGGCGATCTGATTTACTATTTCCCTTATAAATATGTTGACCGGACTAAATTCTATGCCATCCGTGAGATTGACAGCTCTTTACCTTTTATTCAGGTCAAGGGGAGGATCACTGGAATGGAGACAGTTGGTGCAGGTCGGAATCAGCGTCTGGTTGCTTACCTGACTGACGGTACCGGTATTCTCGAACTGATATGGTTCCAGGGGATTAAATTTGTCAATCAGACTGTGAAACCGGGTATCGAATATATAGTCTTTGGCAAGCCTTCAGAGTTTAATAATCAATTTAGCATTGTTCATCCTGAACTTGACGAGAATTCGGCGGATTCTACCAAAAAGGAGGGTTTTATCCAGGCTTTTTATAATACTTCGGAGAAACTGAAAAGCAATTTTCTTCACTCGAAAATAATTCTCAAGCTTCAATATGCTGCGCTACAATTAGTGAAAGGACATATCTTTGAATCGATGCCGGCATGGCTGGTTCTGAAACTTGGAATGATTAGTCTTGAGTCGGCTTTGATTAATATCCACTTTCCCGAAAACCCCCAGTTTCTTCGAAAAGCGGAGTACCGGCTTAAATTTGAAGAACTCTTCTATATTCAGCTCAAATTACTTCACCTCAAGGAGGATCGCCATAAAAAATTCAAAGGGCATGTATTTTCAAAAGTTGGGAGCTATTTTAATGACTTCTTTTATCATCACTTACCATTTGAGCTCACCAATGCCCAAAAACGGGTAGTACGGGAGATCCGAAAGGATATGGGTACCGGAAGACAAATGAACCGGTTGCTTCAGGGAGATGTTGGCAGTGGTAAAACCATGGTAGCCCTGATGTCGATGCTAATTGCACTGGATAACGGATTTCAATGCTGTCTGATGGCTCCGACAGAAATATTGGCCAATCAGCACTATGTTTCGATTCAGAAGTTTTTGGGTGATATGCCGGTTAAAGTGAAATTATTAACCGGATCTACAAAGAAAGGGGAGAGGGCAATCATCCATGGTGAATTGCTTAACGGCAACCTTCACCTGCTTATCGGAACCCATGCCCTGCTTGAAGATATTGTCCAATTTGAATCACTTGGCCTGGTTATTATTGATGAGCAACACCGTTTCGGGGTAACCCAGCGGGCAAAATTATGGCGTAAAAATTATATTCCGCCCCATGTTCTGGTTATGACTGCGACCCCAATTCCGCGCACATTGGCCATGACAGTCTATGGAGACCTGGATGTTTCGGTCATAGATGAACTTCCTCCTGGCCGAAAACCGATAAAAACAGTTCACTATTTTGAGAATAAGCGGGCGAATGTTTATGATTTCATGCGGAAGGAGATTGCGGAAGGACGTCAGATTTATATCGTATTCCCCCTGATTTCAGAATCAGAGAAGATGGATTATAAAAACCTGGAAGCGGGATATGAACAGATCAAAAAGCTTTTTCCTTCCCCGGACTATACCCTTGGAATGGTACATGGACGGATGAAACCAGCCGCGAAAGATGAGGAGATGCTGAAGTTCAAAACCGGGGAAACCCAGATACTGGTTGCCACCACGGTTATCGAAGTGGGTGTTGATGTACCAAATGCCTCGGTTATGATCATAGAAAGTTCTGAAAGATTTGGGCTTTCCCAGCTTCATCAATTGAGGGGTCGTGTCGGGCGCGGAGCAGAACAATCATTTTGTATCTTACTAAGTAATTTTAAACTGGGGGCGGAAAGCCGCAAGCGTATTGAAACGATGGTTGCAACCAATGATGGATTTGAAATTGCCGAGGCAGATATGCGGTTAAGAGGTCCCGGAGATATTGAAGGCACGCAACAAAGCGGCATAGCATTTGATCTGAAAATCAGCAATTTGGCGAAGGATGGTCAAATCCTACAATATGCCAGAGACATTGCAGAATCAATTATCACGGAAGATCCTATGCTTGAACAACCTCAAAATGATATCCTGCGGAAACAATTGATTGCGTTGCGGAAAAACCATCTTAATTGGGGATCAATTAGTTAGGAATATTCCTGTAGATGCGGGTCTCAGACCCGTCTCTACAGAATTCCTGAATTATTGTCGTGTTCGTAATTATATTCCATGATTGTTTTTTTCTTAAAACAAATAACCTACTTTTGCGCCGCAAACCAATATCATTTTAAGAATGGACGAAGGGCCTGCGGATATATTTTTATTAACCTGATATCGCAGGGTCGCTTTCTTATGTTTGCGCTCCTTGCAATATCACAAAAGCAAGGAGGTGTTTATGACATCAATCACCACATTTTATTTAAGTCGGATTATTGGGCAAAAAGTTCAGGATCATTACGGTATTTACCTCGGTACTGTAAGGGATCTTTTAGTGGATCCTGATCCTTCAAATTACCCTACCGGACATCCTGTTGTCAAGGGGATTAAAATAAAATATTCCAAAAATATCTCGTTCTACTCCTTTGAGAATTTTCATATCGAAAAGGTGGACGGGAATCTTACGGTCATTTGCGACCAGCTGGTTGAATTGTCCAAAGATGAAATAGATAATAACATGTATCTTGCTGATGCAGTGCTTGATAATCAAATCGTCGACCTTAACGGACGAAAATTGGTACGGGTAAATGATGTCCGGTTGGTTACTATTTCAAGCGGAACATTCGCCGTCGCTGTAGATATTGGTATTGAAGGATTACTGCGCAGAATTGGAATTGTCAAACCTTTGAAATTTTTAGCAGGATTATGGGGCGGAACTATTCCATCCAAATTTATCCTTTGGGAAGATGTGGAGACAATTGATTTCTCTAATCTAAATATTAAGCTTTCAAAGAGTTATGCCAAACTTCAGACGCTTCATCCTTCCGACCTTGCGGATATTATTGAAGACCTTGGCCGAAAAGCCAGTACCCAGGTATTTTCAGCACTCGATGAGGAGAAGGCCGCCGATGTTATGGAGGAACTCGATACCGAAACTCAGGTCCATATCCTCGAAAGTCTGTCAATCGAAAAAGCGGCTGACGTGCTGGATAAAATGCCTGCAGATGAGGTTGCTGATATTCTCGACGCCCTGGAAGATGAAAGGGCAGAACAGCTGCTTAATGAGATGGAAAAAGATACTTCTCAGGAGGTTAGGGAATTGCTCGTTTATCCGGATCATACCGTGGGAAGCATTATGTCGTCTGAGGTGATGTCATTCAACCAAAACTCTACGATTGAAAAAGTTTTAGAGGAACTGAGAGATAAAAAGCCGGAATTTGAAACCCTTTATAATCTGTTTGTGACCGATGACAATGAAGTGCTTTTGGCTACTTTTTCGGTCAGGGATGTCGTTATTTCTTCCCCTGATGTGCAGATTAAACAAATCATGAAGCCTTCGCCTGTTCATTTGCGTGATTATCAGAAAATTAATGAAGTGGCTGAAATTGTTTCGAAATATAACCTCTTAGCCATACCTGTGGTCGATAAAAAGAATGTTCTGAAGGGAATGGTGGTCATTGATGATGTGATTGAAGATTTGATTAAAAAACGCAGAACCAATAAATAGGGGCTTAGGAGCATGTTTAGAAATAAGAAATCTTTTTTTAAAAAACTGGGAATTTTTCTGGCCATACTGGGACCGGGAATAATTACCGGGAGTGTAGATAACGATGCAGGTGGAATTACTACCTATTCTGTTGCGGCTGCTGTTTACGGTTATAACCTGATCTGGACCCTGATTCCCTCTTTTATTGTGCTGGTCGTTATCCAGGAAATGAATGCCAGGATGGGGATTGTTACCGGAAAAGGTCTTGCTGATTTGATCAGGGAGAACGCGGGTGTCAAAATTACTTTTTTCATATTTATCGGTTTGCTGATTGCCGATGTCGGGAATACGACAACGGAATTTGCGGGTGTTGCAGGAAGCATGGAGGTCTTCAGCGTCAGTAAATACATTTCCGTTCCCATAGTGGGTTTTTTGATCTGGTTCCTCGTCGTAAAGGGAACTTACAAAATAGCGGAGCGTATCTTCCTATTATTCAGTGTGTCTTTACTGATGTACGTCGTTTCGGCCATTATGGGAAAGCCTCATTGGGGAGAAATTGGACATGCAATCATCCATCCGCAAATGGAATTCAACGCCCAAAGCCTTGCCATGATCATTGGACTGGTAGGAACAACGATTGCCCCCTGGATGCAATTTTACATGCAATCCTCAGTCATTGAGAAGGGTTTGAAAATGAAGCAATATAATTATTCCTTAATTGATATTGTTGTAGGATGTGTTGCTACGGTTGTTGTCGCCTTTTTCATTATGGTAGCCTGTGCCTCGACATTGCATGTCAATGGGATTCAGATTAACGAAGCCAAGGACGCTGCACTGGCTCTGAAACCTCTTGCAGGTGCATTTGCCTCACAGGTATTTGCCTTCGGACTTTTTATAGCCTCTATCTTTTCCGCTACGATATTGCCTCTGGCAACAGCCTTTTATGTGTGTGAAGCCTTTGGTTTTGAAGCCGGAATTGATAAAAAATGGAACGAAGCCAAGGAGTTCTATATTCTTTACACTGGAATCCTGATCGTTGGGGCTGCAATTATTTTAATTCCTAATGCACCGCTTATCTCCATTTCATTATGGTCTCAGGTGATAAACGGGATGCTGCTGCCCGTTGTTTTGGTCTGTATGATGTTGCTGGTCAACAACAAAAAGATCATGGGGAAATATGTCAATAAACCGTTTAACAACCTGATTGGGTGGAGTGCTGTTATCGTTATGATCGCTCTTTCACTGGCTTTTCTTGTCGTTCCGTTCTTTTCGTGATGGAGAATCAATGTTAAAGCTTAGACTCTATACCTCCTCGTCATTGGGTATAGATGAAATTGAAGTTCTTTTGGATCTGAGTTTTCAGGGTATCCAATGAAAGATCCAATATTCCGGAAATTTGAAGATAGATCTCCTCAATTGGGATTTGTGATTCATCAGTTTCGATAAAAAGGGATGACAGGGGAATTAATTGGATGACTTGCTGCTGATCAGGATTTAATCGCATTACCGATTTCCCGATTGAAAAATAGCATCCCAATTCAATTAATTGCCTGGTTAATATGAGGCTGCCAGTATAGCCGTGTAAAATGACCGGCACTTTTGCCCGTTTAAAGTATCTGGTCAAGTCGTTCCATGATTTAACAGCATGTATAATAAGCGGTTTGTGATTGGCCTCCGCAAAATCGAGCTGCAATTCAAAAATTCTCTTTTGTTGATTATAATCGGCGTTACACACTTTATCAAGTCCGGTTTCACCGATGGCGAGGAGCTTTTTTTGCGTCGTCAGGTTTTCGAGCATATGACTCACTTCTTTCAGCTGCAATCCATCCGAATGCCAGGGATGGATTGCAGCTGAAAAGGGGAATTTTATTTCGCTGCTCAAATCAATTTCCTGAAGAAAGAGATTCTGTACGGCGATAACCTGTTCCGAAATCCCTGAATGGTGGGTATGAATATCAATATAAGGTGTTTTCAACTGGACTGAAGATCGTTTATCCCAAAAGTAATGGTATTTTTAGAATAGATAAAGTCTTTTTAAACTGAGGTATCAATTATGAATAAAATTATTATAAGTCAGACTATTAGACAGAAGTTGCCTGATCTTGTTCTGGGTTGTATTGCATGCAATGTAACCATTTCAACCGAAAACCCTGATTTGTGGGCTGAGATTGAAACTGCTTGTAAATTAATCCAAAGTACAACCGAACTTGAAAAGGTGGGGAGTCATCCTGCCATTCATGCATCCAGGGTTGCCTACCGCTCCTGCGGTAAAGACCCTGCCAGGTACCGCCTTTCTTCTGAGGCCTTGATGCGCAGGGCAGTCAAAGGGAATCCGTTGTACCGGATAAATAATGTGGTTGATTTGCTAAATCTGGTTTCCCTGGAGACTGGTATGTCAATTGGCGGATATGATGCAGAGAAAATAGAGGGTGATGTGTGCTTCGATATCGGCATGAAAAATGAGCCCTATGAGGCCATTGGCCGGGGTGAAATTAATATTGAATTCTTACCGGTATTCAGGGATTCTGTTTCGTCATTTGGCTCACCAACAAGTGATTCCGTGCGAACTTCTGTAACCGGAGAAACCACGAAGTTTTTAATGGTTATCATTGGATTTTCCGGTAACCGGCAAACACTGGAAACTGCTGAGCTGGCTTTAAGATTATTGGAAAAATATGCTGATGCCGATCAAATTGAAGTTATTTATGTGTGAAAAAAAGGTCAGTTCATAAAAAATACCGATGGTCAATCATTTTTCATGGATATTGCAATAATCTGATTAAAAAGCCTTTTTTGTGCCGGTCCTTGTTTGTCAGAAAACTTTTATAAATGGCAGGATTGTATTGTTTCACGTTAAGCTCAAAGAAAATTTATTTGCTTTCTGTTCCCGTTTTAAACCATCCGTGACTTGGGATGTCCAACCGAAAAGTATAAAAGTTTAATCCAGTTTAATATCCTTTTAATTAATTAATCTCATCAGGTGCAAATACTTTTATCAATTCGTTATTATGTTATCTTCGATACTCATGAATAATAATGGATTTGACAACCAATAATCTCCGCTAATATAAATTAAATTGCTTATATACAATGGGTTCATCAAACAGGAACAAATCACTTTTATATAAAAACATAAGTTATTTAAGCTTATTATCAAAACATCTGTTTTTTGCAATTGTCTGTATCGGAGGATTTACAACCGGTACTTTTGCCCGTAATAATTCAGCAGATTCCATCCAGTATTTAAATCTCGACCAGTGTATCGCCTATGCATTGCAGTTTCAGCCTGCATTTAACCGATCATTAGTCGAGATGTCAATTGTGAAAAAATCGAATGCAATAATCCTCTCAGCCTGGTTGCCCCAGGTTAATCTCGTTGGAAACCTGATGCATTATGGTCAATTACCCACTGTTTTATCGGCAAATTCCACTCCGGGAGGACCATTGATTCAGGGACATTCCGGTGTTAATAATACATTCATCCCACAATTGTCAGCAACACAAACCATTTTTAGCCCGGAAGTATTAAATGCGGCCAGAAATGCCCATTTGTTTGTTGAGCAGGCAAAGCAATCGAACGACAGCACTAAAATTGATATTATTTCGAATGTCAGTAAAGCGTTTTACAGTTTGCTCTTTAATCTTGAGCAGATCAATGTGCTAAAGGAAGACACCGCCCGTCTTGCAAAAAATCTGAGAGATGCTTATCATCAATATGTTGGCGGAATCGTTGATAAGACAGACTATAAAGAGGCATCAATTTCGCTCAACAATTCCAGGGCGCAATTAAAACAGGTTAACGAAAATGTGATACCATTTTATGCGTCTCTCAAGCAACTGATGGGTTTTCCGACGGAAAAAGAATTTTATGTAAGCTTTGATACCCTGCAAATGGTGCAGAAAATTGCTTTTGATACCACGCAGGTACTGGATTATCAAAAACGGATTGAATATCAATTGCTTCAAACCATTAAAAAGTTACAGATCCAGAATGTGAGATATTCCAGATCTCAATTTCTTCCGACATTCTCTGCCTTTTATAATTACCTACCTGAATTTGAAAATAATTCGTTTTCAAATCTTTTTAATCATTCCTATCCCTATTCCTATTTAGGGGCGTCAGTAAGTATACCCTTGTTCACCGGCTTTCGGCGAAGTGAAACCATTCAGAGAGCACGGCTCCAGTTGCAGCAAATCAATTGGGCCGAGGTTGATCTTAAATCCCGTATCTATTCTGAATATACCAGTGCACTGGCAAGTTATAAAAGCAATTTGTTTGATCTGAATGTCCTTCGGGATAACAAGGCAATGGCAAAGGATGTGTACGGAATCGTTTCCCTACAGTACAAACAAGGGGTGGTAGCCTACCTGAATGTGATAACCGCTGAATCCAACCTGATATCGTCAGAGATTAGTTATTTAAATGCCCTGTTTCAGGTATTGCTGAGTAAGGTGGATCTGGAGAGAGCGATGGGTAAAACGCTTTCAAAATATTAACGAATAAAATTTTCACATCAATGAGAAGCGCATATTTGACCTTATTTTTCAGTGTTCTATTTCTGACTGCCTGTTTTCATCCCAAAGTTCCCCCTGTGTTACCTGTTCCGGTTAATATTTATACTGTAAAAGCACAAAATGTGTTCTACTTTGATAAATATCCGGCCACCCTGGTTGCCATGAATCAGGTGGATCTGAGACCGCAGGTTCAGGGATATATCACTGAGATTTCTTTTACCGAAGGAAGTCATATTCGGAAAGGTCAGCCTCTTTATACCATCGATCGCCAGTTGTATCAGGAAAATTATGATCTGGCAAAAGCCAATCTGGATGTTGCACATGGTAACCTGAAACAGGCGCAACAGGATGCTGACCGTTATACTTATCTGAATACCTATGATGCAGTGGCCAAACAGGTTCTGGACCATGCCGCAATTGCCCTGCAGAATGCGAAAAATATGATCAAAGCGGCTGAGCAAACCTTAAAAATGGCCGAAACCAATCTGAATTATTCGGTGATAAAGGCTCCTTTTGACGGTACTATCGGATTTAGTCAGGTTAAATTGGGAAATATGGTTATTGTCGGGCAGACAGTTCTGAACACGATATCTTCGGATGATCCGGTTGGTGTCGATTTTTTAATATCCGAAAAGCAACTTTCACATTTTGAGAATCTGAAAAAAATTCAGGAGCATTCAATCGATTCCCTGTTTACCATTATTCTCCCTAATGATTCAGTCTACCCCCATGTTGGGAAGATTGCAATTATTGATCGTGCTGTTGACCCGCAGGCTGGCACCATCCGTATCCGGGCGGTATTCCCAAATCCTGACTACTCTTTAAGGCCGGGGATAAGTTGTGTGTTGCGTGTGCATAATCAGGAAACCGGTCCCAGGATGGTAGTTCCAAGCAAAACAGTGGTTGAGGTTATGGGAGAATATTTCGTGTTCCTGGTTAAAGATACCGTTACACGGGATCTGTCAGATACCACAAAAACACACGCGGCGCAAATGGCTATCCAAAAGAAAGTAATCACTGGACAAACTATCGATGCCAGCGTGATCATTAAAAAGGGGATCAATGTGGGGGACCGGATAGTCGTTGACGGGGTACAATCCTTACACACCGGTTCCGTGATAGCCCTGGCCAAAAAAGGAGACGCAGATAAAAGTAAAAAGGGGAAGGCTGGTTCCGGCGCAACTCAAGGTACACCTTCTAAAAGCGAATAACACCGGCATTGGTATAAACTGATTTTTTATTCTCCTGATACAGATTAATATATGATTGCTGATACATTTATTAGAAGGCCGGTCACTGCCATTGTTGTATCCCTGGTATTAGCTATTATAGGGGCTATTTGCATTATTAACTTACCGGTCAGCCAATATCCAAACATAACTCCCCCTGTTGTTCAGGTTGCCGGCCAATATACAGGTGCAGATGCCACCACCGTGGAACAAACGGTAGCCACTCCCATTGAGGAGCAGGTCAACGGGACGCACGGCATGGAGTATATGCAAAGCAACAGTACCAACAACGGACTGATGACAATCAATACGACCTTCAAGATCGGCACTGACATTGACGTGGCTACTCTGGATGTTCAAAACCGGGTAAGTATTGCCTCTCCGCTGGTTCCTGATGCAGTGAGCAGGTTGGGATTAACGGTCAGGGCTGTGAATCCGAGTGCTTTAATGCTTATTGCGCTCTATTCACCAAAAGGATCACACAATATCACCTTTTTGGATAATTACACCAATATTTTTGTAATGGATGCCTTACTGCGTGTCCCCGGGGTTGGTGCGATTACTACACTGGCTGATAATTTCAGCATGCGGATCTGGGTAAACCCTGATAAAATGGCGGCTTACTCATTAACCTCCACCGATATCATTAATGCACTTAATGAACAAAATCTCCAGGTTGCAGCCGGTTCTGCAGGCGTCCCTCCCCAGCAGAAAACGCAGACCTATGAATTGAGCGTTCTGGTTAACGGACGGTTAAGTAAAGTTTCGGAATTTGAAAAAATCATTGTTAAGACGATTCCCGGAACAGGCGAAATGGTTTATCTGAAAGACGTTGCCCGGATTGAACTGGGTAAATTTACCTATTCGAGCAATTCCTATGTGGATGACCAAAGGGCTTCCATTCTTACACTTTACCAAACCCCTGGAAGCAATGCTCTGGAAACAGCCGATGGCATATTTAAAGAGCTAAAAGAGCTGAAGAAATCGTTCCCCGCAGATGTGGACTATAAAATACCTTTTGAAACGGTCACTGTGGTAAAGGTTTCAATGCAGGAGGTGGTTCAAACCCTTCTTATTGCCCTTTGCCTTGTGGCTTTGGTGGTATTCCTGTTTCTTCAGAACTGGAGGGCCACACTCATCCCAATTCTTGCAATCCCTGTTTCGATCCTCGGAACATTTGCCTTTTTTATTCCTTTAGGGTTTACAATCAACACACTGACCATGTTTGGTTTTGTACTGGCTATTGGAATAGTTGTGGACGATGCCATTATTGTGGTGGAGGCTGTCCACCATTATATCGATTCTGAAAATATATCTGTCAGAGAAGCGACCTATAAGGCGATGAAGGACATTTCTGCCCCTGTCATTGCAATTGCATTAATTCTGGCTTCCGTGTTTGTCCCGGTAGGTTTTATTCCCGGAATTGTGGGGCGGTTATATCAGCAATTTGCAATTACTATTGCTGTATCGATATTGCTCTCCGCTTTTATCGCCTTATCATTGACACCGGCTTTATGTGTCTTATTATTAAAACCATATCACATCCACCAAAAGTCAACCGGTTTAAATCAGTTTTTCTTCAGATTCAATACCTGGTTTGAAAATGTAACCAAACAGTATTCCAACGGAGTCAGGAATGGTATCGGAAAATCGAAATATGTGATTATTTTATTGGTGTGTATCAGCATAGCAGCTTTCTTCCTCTTTCAGCAAAAACCTTTCGGATTCATTCCGAGCGAAGATGACGGACTGATTTATGTAACCTATGAATTGCCGGAAGCTTCAGCCACTACCCAATCTGTGGATGTGATGACCAAATTAATGAAAGTTGTTTCCTTAACCCCGGGAGTTGACCACTATGCTGCCCTGGCCGGGTTTAACGTGATAACCGGGGCAACCAAATCGAATAGTGGTACCATATATTGTCAGTTAAAACATTGGGATGAACGTTCAAAATCGAGCCAACAGATTCCAAAGATTATTGATGTGATTCGCACCCGGATATCCAAAGCAAATATCAAAAATGCAAATGTCGTCGTAATCCCTCCGGCTCCAATTCCCGGCATCGGCCAGACCGCCGGATTTAGTTTCCAGATCGAACAGCGAAACACCAACGATGACGTTCATGCCTTTGAAAATGTGGTGAACAATTTTGTCACCGAAGCCAACAAGAATCCGGCAATCTCAAATGCCTTCAGTTATTACTCGGCCCACACGCCAAGTTACAATCTGACCGTGGACCGGGAGAAATGCAAACGGATGGGTGTTAATATTTCGGATGTGTTTACCGCCATTCAGACTTATATGGGGAGTATTTATGTGAACGATTTCACCTTGTATAACCGGACTTTCCACGTTGTGGTGCAGGCTGATACGACCTACCGTAAGATGATCACAAACATGGATAAATACTATGTGCGTAATCAGGCTGGAGCCATGCTGCCATTAAGTTCACTGATCAGCTATAAGCCTACGGAAACTGCACCCCTTCAATCCCATTTTAACATATTCAGGTCTGCCGAAATTGACGGTGGATCTGCTCAGGGGTATAGCAGCGGACAGGCAATCGAGGCACTCAAGGAGACTGCGGCGAAAGTATTGCCACAAGGTTATGGATATGATTTTTCAGGGTTAAGTTATGAAGAGGTTCAGGCAGGTTCACAGACCATGTACATCTTCCTGTTTTCCCTGACTTTTGTGTTTCTTTTCCTGGCAGCCTTGTATGAAAGCTGGTCGGTGCCGTTATCAGTGTTACTGGCAGTTCCGATAGGGGCTTTTGGGGCTATTCTCACACTCACCTTTATACCGAGCCTGACCGATAACGTATATGCCCAAATAGGTCTGATTACCTTAATAGGCCTGGCGGCTAAGAATGCGATCTTAATTGTGGAATATGCCAAGGTGCGCGTGGACAGCGGTGAAGATCTTTTACAATCAACGATCGAAGCAGTGTCTATCCGTTTGCGGCCCATACTCATGACATCGCTCGCTTTTATTCTGGGAGTATTACCATTGGTATTGGCGACCGGAGCCGGTGCTGTAGCTCGCAGGACTATTGGCGTTACGGTAATGGGAGGAATGATTGCCGCTTCATCAATAGCCATATTCGTTGTCCCGGTTCTGTTTGTAGTTATTGTAAAGATCGCTTACGGTAAGAAACAATTAGAAAATCTAAGGAAATTGAAAGATGCATAGCCCGAAAAGAATAGGAACAGGTTCAGCTCAGACGATCAGGTCGTCACTCAATATTCCTACAAGAGTTGCATATAAAGGAAATTCTGGTTTGTATTACTTAGAGACTTAATTGCCCATGATTGCTGATACATTTATTCGAAGACCGGTTACTGCAATCGTTATTTCTCTGATTATAGCCATATTGGGGACAATTTGTGCGTTAACGCTTCCGGTCAACCAGTATCCTAAGATTACCCCTCCTGCAGTTTCTGTTTCGGCCAATTATACGGGGGCAGACGCCATCACCGTTGAACAAACTGTGGCAACTCCGGTTGAAGAGGCGATCAACGGGGTTCATGGGATGGAATATATCCAGAGTAACAGCACCAGCACCGGAATGGTGTCAATTAACGCAACTTTCAAGGTTGGAACCAATATCGATATTGCTACCCTCGATGTTCAAAACCGCGTGGGAATTGCCAAACCATTATTACCTTCCCAGGTACGGCGACTTGGTCTTACCGTACGGGCCAGGAATATCAGCTCATTAATGAATGTCACCCTTTTTTCTCCTAAGGGAACGCACAATATAACTTTTTTAGACAATTACGCCAATATCCATTTAGTCGATGCACTTCTGCGGGTTCCGGGCGTAGGTGATATCAGTACACGGGCTGACAATTTCAGTATGAGGATCTGGCTGAATCCGGAAAAAATGGCCTCTTATTCCTTGATTCCCAAGGATGTTATTAATGCCCTTAATGAACAAAATATGCAGGTTGCTGCAGGATCCGTCGGTGCCCCTCCCCAGCAATCCTCACAAACCCAGGAATTGACAATTCTCGTCAACGGACGATTGAGTAAGGTTTCAGATTATGAAAAAGTTATCGTAAAATCTATTCCGGCTACAGGCGAAATGGTCTACCTCAAAGATATTGGCAGAGTAGAACTGGGTAAATTTACTTATGCCAGTAATGCTTATGTGGATGGGAAACGTGCATCTTACATGATGGTTTTTCCTCTTCCGACAGCAAATGCACTGGATGTGGCCAAAGGGGTGTATGCCGAACTAAAGAACCTGAAAAAATCCTTTCCTGAAGATGTAGATTACAGTGTTCCTTTCGAAGCCGTAACCATCGTTAAAGTTTCCATGCGGGAAGTGGAACGGACCCTTATTATCGCTCTTTTATTGGTGGCATTCGTTGTATTTTTGTTTCTTCAGAACTGGCGAACCACTATTATCCCGATACTTGCTATTCCTGTTTCGATCCTGGGAACCTTTATCTTCTTTGTTCCTTTTGGGTTCACGATCAATACTCTGACCATGTTTGGATTTGTCCTTGCCATAGGAATTGTGGTCGATGATGCCATAATTGTGGTTGAGGCTGTCCAACGGTATATTGATGTTGAGAAGATGTCTGCCCGGGAAGCCACGGAGCATGCCATGAAAGACATCACTGCTCCGGTAATCGCCGTAGCTTTGATTCTGGCTTCAGTATTTGTTCCGGTTGCTTTTATCCCGGGTATCGTAGGTCGTTTATATCAGCAATTTGCAATCACCATCGCAGTCTCCATATTAATCTCGGCGTTTATTGCATTGTCCTTAACGCCTGCATTGTGTACGCTGATATTAAAGCCTCACCATATCGATGAAAAATCAAAAGGACTGAATAAATTTTTCTTCTGGTTTAATGGCAGGTTTAAAAGATTTTCGGAACTCTATTTCCGTGGGGTAAAACGAGGGATCAGGGGTTCAAAATATGTAATTATCTTATTGGTTTGTATAGGTATTGCCACCTTCATTTTATTCAAGGCAAAACCTTCCGGATTTATCCCCGGAGAAGATCTGGGACGTCTCTACGTTACCTACGAAATGGCAGAGGCTTCATCGACCACACAGTCTGTAGTATTGCTTAATAAACTGATGAAGGTGGTGAGCGAAACTCCAGGAATTGCTCATTATTCCGCGGTTTCAGGAATGAATGTGATCAACGGGGCGATGAAGTCAAACAGTGGCACCATCTTCTGCCAGCTCAAACCATGGAGCCAGCGCGAGGAGATTACGGAACAAGTGCCCGGCATCATAGAGGTAATGCTCAAAAGGATCGCTGCCGCAGGAATCAAAGATGCAAAAGTTGTCGTTATGCAACCGGCTCCAATTCCCGGCATTGGACAATCTGCAGGTTTCAGCTTCCAAATCCAGCAGCGAAATACTACCGATGATGTTCACGCATTTGAAAAGGTGGTTCGCAAATTTGTCGTCGAAGCCAATAAAAACCCGGCTATTTCAAGAGCTGTAAGTTATTATTCTGCTCATACCCCCAGCTTTAACCTGACATTAGACCGTGAGAAATGTAAAAAAATGGGTATCAGTATTTCAGATGTCTTTACAACCATTCAATCCTATATGGGAAGTGCTTATGTGAATGATTTTACCCTTTTTAACCGAACTTACCACGTTGTGGTTCAGGCTGATACGATATACCGAAGACTCGTGACAGATCTGGATAAATATTATGTGCGGAATCAGGCAGGAGCCATGTTGCCACTCAGTTCATTGATAACTTATCAGCCTATTGATGCTGCCCCGGTGATTCCCCATTTTAATATTTTCAGGTCAGCTGAAGTTGACGGTGGCTCAGGATTGGGTTATAGTACCGGACAAACTATCGATGCGCTCAAGGATGTTGCTGCAAAAGTCCTTCCACCTGGTTATGGTTATGAATTCTCCGGTCTGAGTTATGAGGAAATCGTTGCCGGTTCGCAAACAATCTACATTTTCCTGTTCTCACTGACATTCGTTTTTCTGTTCCTTGCCGCATTGTATGAAAGTTGGTCGGTCCCCTTCTCTGTAATGCTTTCTGTTCCGATAGGCGCATTTGGAGCTATCCTTACACTAACATTTATTCCGCAACTCAGTAATAACGTTTATGCACAGATCGGATTGATCACCCTAATCGGACTTGCAGCCAAAAATGCAGTATTGATCGTAGAATATGCAAAAGTGAGGGTGGATAGCGGGGAAGACCTGATCCAGTCAACTATCGATGCTGTTAGTTTGCGTTTACGGCCGATTATCATGACCTCTCTGGCATTTATTTTCGGGGTGTTACCTTTGGTATTTGCAACCGGAGCTGGTGCTGTGGCTCGTAAAACAATTGGGTTTACTGTTCTGGGTGGAATGATATCAGCTTCATCACTCGCCATATTTATCGTTCCGGTCCTTTTTGTGGTAATTATCAGAATTGCCTATGGAAAAAAGCATCTCGACTCACTTGCTCAAAAGAAGGATAAAGAAGTTGCTCATTTGACCGGGGAAGATAAGAATAATATTAACGAGTGATAGTAATAATTCTGATCCGGATCATCCCTAAACGAATTTAATGGAAATAGAATAATCGGGCAGATTTGGAATACCATCAGAAATTGGGACATTGGACTATTGCAATGCCACTTATTTGACAACAAAGGGAGTGTATTTCTCAATCTAAAGAATTATTTTTGTTCTTTAAATTTATGGGATGAGATATATATCGAAATTTATTTTGTGGATTACGGGATGGAAGATAGTTAGCGGGTTGGCCCCGGTTCCTAAATGTGTCGTTCTTGGAGTTCCCCATACTTCAATTTGGGATTTTGTCGTTTCATGGATTTTTTACAATTCGATAGGGGGAAAATCAAGTATCGTGGTGAACAAAAAATTTTTCTTCTGGCCAGCCTGCTATTTACTTAATTATATGGGGGCAATTCCTGTTGATACAACCAGGGGTGCCAGTCTGGTAAAACAGATTGTTGCAGAATTTAAAAAACGGGAGGTGATGCATCTGGCCATTGCCATTGAAGGGACACGCCAGCCAACAACCAAGTGGAAAGCAGGTTTCCATACCATTGCCAGGGCTGCAAACGTTCCAGTCTATTGTGCCGTATTCGATTGGGGTCGTAAAGAGATCGGGATACTCGATGAGGTCGTGTTAACTGATGATGTGAACGCCGATGTCCACCGAATTAAACAGTGGTACAAAGATCGGGGAGTCAAAGGGAAGCATCCTGAAAAATTCATTCTGGGCGAAGGACTCGATTAATTCTATCTCATGGATACCAAAGATATTCTACGTTTAACTATTGCCCAGGTAAATCTGGTTTGGGAAAATCCGGAAGAAAATCGTCAGAACCTTGAAAAACTGATCCTGCAATTGGAAGGCAATTCTGATTTGGTAATTCTTCCTGAGACGTTCACCACCGGATTTTCGATGCACCCTGACGAACTTGCCGAAGCAATGGATGGTACTACAATACAATGGATGCATAATCTTTCACGAAAAACGGGGATCGCAATTTGCGGAAGTCTGCTTATAAAAGATAACAGCCAGAATTACAATCGCTTCGTATTTGTCGCTCCGGATGGTCAGCTCACCTTCTACGATAAACGGCATCTTTTTTCAATCGGAGGTGAGGCCGATTCCATTGCACCTGGACATAAACGGGTTATAGTTTCTTATTTCGGTTGGCGGATTGCCCTTTATGTGTGTTATGATCTTCGGTTTCCGGTATGGTCCAGGAATTTGATTGATACCGATCTGATGATCTTTACAGCAAACTGGCCTGATTCGAGAAAAGAAGTATGGAATGTTCTGCTTAAGGCCAGGGCAATTGAGAACCAGGTTTTTGTGGCAGGTGTAAACCGGATTGGGAAAGATGGAAATGAGATTTCTTATCAGGGTGACAGCCAAATAATTAATGCAAGAGGAGAAGTATTGGCCCTCACCGAACCGAGTGTCGGTGGATTGCAGAGCTACTGCATTTCAAGGAAGGAGCTGGATGATTTCAGAATTAAATTTCCCGTTTTAAGAGAGGCAGATCAATTTTCAATCAGCTGATTAAACTTCAAAATCGTTCCAGTGGACAATTTGTTCCAACGATTTTCGGATTTTAACCGGTTGTACCTTTAAATCCGGGTAACCAATTGGGATTAATGCAATCGGTTCCAGAGTATCAGGTATATTAAAGATATTCTGTAATTTTTCAACGTCAAAATTACAGATCCAGCAGGTTCCCAACCCTAATTCTGTAGCTGCAAGTGTCAGATGATCAATAGCAATGGCAAGGTCTACCTGTGTAAAGTCTTTGTCATCTTTTCCCCTGTGCCACCCTCGGCTGTGGTCTCCTAAGGCGACAATAATTAGCGGAGCCGATTTCAGCCATTCCCTGGGATAAAGTGGGTAAATCAATTGAAGTAACACCGGTTCTGTGACCACAATAAAGTGCCAGGGTTGAAAATTGGCTGCAGATGGCGCAATTCTTGCAGCTTCAAGTACTTGTAAAAGTTTCTCCTTTTCAACCGGCATTGGGGCAAAGTTCCGTACCGATGATCTTTGGGTTGCAAGTTCAATAAAATTCATAAGGACTAATTTTTCAATCAAATTTACATAAAAATTTTGAACTGATGAATGGGAGTATCTTCAGATTATATTTTGGTTAACATTATATTACATTGATAATCAATATAGGAGGTTTGAAAATAAAAGGCTAACTTCGCCGTCCAAAATATACAAGTTATAATCACAGGATTTTCAAGAAGTTAATTAATGATTACAATATCGAATTTAGCAATTCAGTTTGGGAAAAAGCCTTTATTTCAGGATGTTAATCTAAAGTTTACTGCAGGTAACTGCTATGGGGTCATCGGAGCGAATGGGGCTGGTAAATCGACCATGTTACGGATTATTGCGGGAGATCTCTCTTCTACAAAAGGATCTGTAACCCTTGGTCCGGGCGAACGTTTGTCTGTATTAAAGCAAAACCATTATGATTATGAGGAATATACAGTTTTAAATGCCGTTTTATTCGGCCATACGGAATTGTGGAATATCATTCAGGAAAAGGATATCCTCTATGCCAAAGACGACTTTTCAGATAAGGATGGCATGAGGGCTGCGGAATTGGAAGAGCGTTTTGCCGAGATCGATGGCTGGAATGCCGAAAGCGATGCCGCCATGTTGCTGAGTGGTTTGGGAATCAAGGAGGAATTTCACCACCGGTTAATGAAAGAATTAGGTGGAAAAGAGAAAGTGAGGGTCTTGCTTGCTCAGGCTCTTTTTGGCAAACCTGATAATCTTTTGCTTGATGAGCCCACCAATGATCTCGATTTGGAGACTGTATCGTGGCTTGAAAATTACCTTGGCAACTACGAAAATACCGTTTTGGTTGTATCGCACGACCGCCACTTTCTGGATGCAGTAAGTACTCATACAGTAGATATTGATTTTGGAAAGGTCCAGTTGTTTGCCGGAAATTATAGCTTCTGGTATCATTCAAGTCAGCTTGCTTTGCGTCAGCAACAGTCTCAGAATAAAAAAGCTGAAGAGAAAAAGAGGGAGCTTCTTGAGTTTATTGCCCGGTTTAGTGCCAATGTAGCTAAATCAAAGCAAACCACAAGCCGCAAAAAGATGATCGAAAAGCTGAATATTGAAGACATTCAGCCTTCTACCCGAAAATATCCCGGAATCATTTTCACTCCTGACCGTGATCCCGGAAACAGGATCCTTGAGGTTAAAGGGTTAAGCAAAAGTATTAAGGGGGAGATCCTGTTTAAAGATCTTGATTTTAACGTAGAAAAGGATGATAAGGTGGTCTTTCTTTCGCGGGATCCACGCGCGATGACCGCTCTGTTCGAAATTATTACCGGTCATGACAAACCTGATTCGGGCACTTATTTTTGGGGACAAACCATTACCAGTGCCTATCTGCCAATGGACAACTCCGATTTTTTTAATTCGGATCTTAATCTGGTCGAGTGGCTAGGACAATTCTCAAGTGATACCAGCGAAAACTATATCAGAGGATATCTAGGTAAAATGCTCTTTTCAGGAGAGGAGATTTACAAGAAAATTTCTGTGCTTTCGGGAGGAGAGAAGATGCGATGCATGATCTCAAGGATGATGCTTCGTAATGCCAATGTTCTTGTTCTGGATACCCCAACCAATCATCTCGATCTTGAATCAATTCAGGCCTTTAACAATACACTTACCAATTTTAAGGGGAATGTGCTGATGTCGTCCCACGATCATGAATTTATCCAAACGATTGCAAACCGCGTGATAGAATTGACCCCTAAAGGGATTATCGACAAGATAACTGAATACGATGATTACATATCAAATGAGGAATTGAAAGAGCGAAAAAATAAGATGTATAGTTAATAATTCATAAATTATTTCTCCGTTTGTAAAAATTCCATTAGTTTTGGTTAATATTTAATTTAAAAGATTCACGACATGAGAAAATTAATCTACGTATTGTTGATTCCGGTTATTATTTTGACTTCCGGATGTGCTCACCGAAAAGAACAAATTGCCCGTTTACAGGCGCAAAACGATAGCTTAAGAGCTGTTGGAACTGATAAAGATTCTAACATTGCAGATTTTGTTACCACCTTTAACGAAGTTGAGGCTAATCTGGATTCAATTAAACGCGTAGAACGCATTATTGATAAGAGCGCCAAGGAAGGCGAAGTTAAAGGTTCGCGTAAGGAGCAGATTAAAAGTGATATACATTATATCTACGACCTGCTGCAAAAGAATCGCAAATTGGTTGCTGAGCTCACATCCAAGCTGAGTAAGTCAAATAAACATGCCAAGGAACTTCAGCTGATGATCGACAACCTTAACAAATCGATTGACGAGAAGAATGCTCAGATTGCTCAACTAACTGATGAGCTGGGAAAACTTAATATCCAGGTAAAAGATCTGAATGTCAAAGTAGCTGGTCTGAACTCGAATGTAAATGATTTAACTGCAGACAATCAGAAAAAACAGGCTGATATTGATGCCAAGACTGAAGCGCTGAATACTGCTTATTATGTGATCGGAACAAACCGAGAACTGAAAGACAAAAAGATTATCACTGGTGCCGGAGGGTTTATTGGAATTGGTCGTACCAAAAATGTGATGGCTAATCTTAATATGAATGATTTTACTAAGGTGGATATTACTAAAGTGAATGAAATCCCTGTCATGAAAAAGAAGATTAACATTGTGACCAATCATCCAACAAGTTCCTATCGTATAGAAGGCAATAAAACAGTAGATAAAATTGTGATTACAAATGCGAAAGAGTTCTGGAGCCTTTCAAAAGTTCTGGTAATCGTCGCTAAATAAATTTCCGAATATAAAATCGAAAAGGCCGGTCATCAAATAGTGTGACCGGCCTTTTTTGATTCAATGGGACAGGATTTTTAATTCAGCTTTGCAATAAATGATTTTTTCTGCATCATAGCGTTTGACCTGTTCCAATAACCGCTTTTTGAACCAGGGGTAGTTTCTGGCAGACTTTGGTGACCAGGCCACTTCTGCCAGTGCGGCTGCGCGAGGGAAGGTCATATATTCAACGAATACCGGTGTTTTCATATATTGTGTCCAGATATTTCCTTGTATACCAATGATATATCTGGCTTCTTTATTGGATAGGGTTGTTGGTACCGGTTCGAATTTGTAGATTTGTTCGAGAGTAAGCATACCACCAACAGAGAGAGGTTCGTTTTTGGGATTACTTTGATACTGATCTAAATTACATAATTTTGCGGGTGAGACTACGGTCTGAATCTTTCTTTTAGCAGCTGCAATTGACCCATCTTCATTTTGCCACGAAATTACAATGGCATTGGTTTGCGTGGTGTCTTTCAAAATCTCATCCCAGGCCACCCGCTCTTTGCCGAGAGATGAAAGTGTTTTACTGATTCTTTTAATAAAATAGTTATTCAGATCGAGGGTTGAGTTTAAACTGTCGTTTCTCATTCTAACCTGGCATTGTGTACAATTTTCCCATCTTTCCTTGGGACAATCTGCGCCGCCGATATTAAAATATTTTCCTGGGAATAGCCCGGCCATTTCGGTGATGACATCATCCAAAAAGGTATAAGTTCCCTCTTTTCCCGGGCAAAATATTTCGTTGAATATTCCCCATTGGGTCGCTACCTCGTATGGAGCAACAGTACATCCCAGTTCAGGATATGCAGCCAAAGCAGCCAGGGCATGTCCGGGCATTTCAATTGCGGGAACAACTGTAATAAAACGTTCAGAAGCATAGGCCACTATATCGCGGACATCATTTTGAGTATAGAATCCACCGTATGAGAGGGTATCAGTACCTGCCGAATTATTCACATGCCCCAGCATTGTTTTTTTACGCACAGACCCTGATTCGGTCAGCAAAGGATATTTTTTTATTTCGATTCTCCAACCTTGATCATCGGCCAGGTGCCATTGAAAAGTATTGAATTTATGCATCGACATTTCATCGAGAAACTTAAAGATAAATTCTTTAGGCATAAAATGCCGGCTAACATCCAACTGTAGCCCTCGCCAGGCAAACCTGGGGGTGTCATTAATTTCTACACCTGGTAAAATGACCTCAGTTAGTTTTTTAGGAGTCGATGGCATTAATTGAATCAGTGTCTGGATTCCATAATAAAGCCCATTAGGAGCAGTTGCTTCAATTAGAACCCCTTCAGGCAATACGGTCAAATGGTAATCCTCTTTACCCAGTTTTAAATTGGAATCAATTTTTAGAGATATGGAATGGCGCCCGCCTGACCCTAAGGAAACGATTGAATTGGTTATGCCAAAATTTTTCTCCAGATGCCTGCTTAAAATCCCGGCAATATGTTGTAATGGTTCATTTTCTGGGCTGACTTCGATTTTTGTACTTGCAGTGATTGCAAATATACCAGGTTGATCAGTGGCCTGAGCCGGCAAGGGAATTAATCTGATAACAGGACGTATGGGTGGTTCTTTGCATGAAATAAGGAGCAAAATAATACCAATCGGGAACAGTATTCGACGCAGATTCATTTCTGTAGTGATTTAATTTTCCGGTTGACAAAAGTACGAAATTAATTATTTTTAGTCCGGATACCGCTAAAAAGAATTAGAGCATTTAAAATGAATCCGGTGATTATTAATAAATTACCTGGTAGATATCCAATTTCTAAAGCGACAATCTTACCTGCAAGGGCAACAACACCCCCGATTATCATCGCTGAGCTGCTTCGGCTTTTGCTTGCTGTAAAACCGAAAAGTCCGGCAATGGTTGGAATTATAAAGGCTCCTGAGAAAATTGTCAAAGCAATAAGCAGTGATTGAATAATCGAATGAACACTAAGTGAAAGAAAAATACTTAATAGCCCTATAACCAGCATGATGAGTTTGGTGTTTCTCATCGAATGGTGCTTATCCAGACCTTTGGACAGAGGATCACTGATTATGGTTGAAGAGGTGAGCAATGTGGTTGATCCTGTTGACATCACAGCCGAAAGAAGGGCGGCAACCAGAATTCCAATACCCCATTCCGGCAAAGTGGCAAGCATTACCGGAATGAGTGCAGAACCATTCTGATGGTGAATTTCAGGGAATTTGTACGCTGCAAATACCCCCAGAAAAGTGATGCATAACGAAAATGGAATTAAAACCAATGCACTGATCAGGACACTTTTCCGGGCAGTAAGTTCATTCTGAGCACAAAAGATGCGTGAATAAATATCCGGCCCTACAACAAAAGTGGATGAATAGGTTAGCAACAATACAATCAGGTCAAAAGGATGAAACCCCTCGTTGAAAGGAAATTTCAAGGTAGTTATAGCTTGGGGAGGGACTGGTTCCTTTATGAAAATATAGAGTGCAGTAAGTAAAATCCCTCCGATAATGATAAACGTTTGATAAAGATCTGTTTTCAAAACTGATATCTGACCACCGATCAGTGTATAGAAAATAAATACAGCTCCCGAGCCCCAAACTCCCCAAGAGTAATTCAATCCCGTAAAACCGGTCATGATTTTTGCTGCTCCGATAATCTGGGCAGCAATAATCCCAATCCAGGCAATTGAGATAATGAACGAGGAGATCATTTTTGCCTCAGTACCGTAAAAGTCCCCAATCATTTGCGGAAGTGTATATTTCCCCTTGCGACGTACAATCATGGATACAGGAACCAGCATTAGAAGGCCAAAGGAGGCACAAAGGAGTAACCATGCTGCAGCCCACCCCTGGGTCAAAGCCAAATCTGCTGTCCCCAGGATTGCTGAACTGCCCAGAATCGTTGCCAGTAGAGAGCCGGTGATTTGCCAGACATTTCCCCGCTTTCCGGCCACATAATAGTCTCCTTCTGACTTGATTTTCCGGGCTGAAAATATACCAATCAAAATCATTGAAAGGAGGTAGAATATGATAATCAGGTATTTTATCATTTGATATCAGGAATGTAGTAAAACCCTGGTTTGAAAAATTATACGTGATATTCTCTGAATTGAAATTAGATCAGCCGTATGCCGGTGATTCTAGGGTTCATCAATTTTTTCTGCCATTACATCAGGAATTGTTTCGCGTCTGAATGGTGGGAGAAAAACCCAGTATAAACCTCCGAGGGATATAATTGCAGAGAGCAGAAAAAACATGATACTTAAAGCGATGCATAATTCATTATCTAGTCCAAGTGTTTTGGCTCCAATCAGAAAGACCATCTCACGTGCACCAATTCCGCCGATGGTGATCGGAAGTGCGGTTGCAATTGCAGATATGAAAAAGAGAAAAAGATAATCAAATAAGCCGGTGGTTTGATGAAAGGCAGAAAGTATCATAATGGCAGAGATAAATTGCATCCCTTGCAAAGCAAGCGACCACCAAAATAAGCCGGCATGAATCTTTAGAAAACTTTTAAAAAAGTATTTTAGTACCAAAAGATAAAAGAGATAAATCAATGGTATTACAATCCAGGCACCCCTTCCATAAGGGATATGCAATCCTGACAGATAGTACAATACAACCGTGATCATCACAATAACAACCAGGCCGGCAATCCTGTTAATAAGCATTGTGCCAATATTCTTTTTGAGCCCGTTTCTCCTGTATTTGTTCACCAGATAGACTTTATATCCATCACCTCCGATTCCTCCAGGCAGAAACAAATTATAAAACATTCCCAGCCAGAATAATTTGATATTCAAAGACTGAGAAATATGGGCGCCCGTATTCCTGAAAGACAGATTTTGGCGAAAGGCTGAAAAAATAAAGGAGATCACCAAAAAAATAAAAGCTGCGATGAGAAAGTAAATATTGGCTTTAGAGAAGACCTCCAAAACCTCTTTAAACGAAATTTTAGATATCACATACCATATTGCTCCCACAGAAAAACCCAATTTTACCAGGTTTATACCAATTTTCTTAATCTTCAACTTCACTTTAACCGACTCGTGCTAGAACTTAATTAATAATTTTTGCTTCTTCAATAATTGTCAGATGCCCCGGAATCCGGTAAATGCGTTAAGCTATTCTGCTGTATAATAGATCGAGACATTAATTATGCCAAAAATAGCATGGATTAATGGTTTGACAAAAGTTATTTAATGAAATAAGCCACTCTTTCAGGTTGACTGTCTGAAAAGAGTGGCTTAAATATCTGTAATCGTATTATACTTACTGAAAATCAATGAGATACTAAATAATAGGTTTACTTTTTACCTAATTCCTTCAGCCTGATATTTTTAAATTTCACAACGGATCCATGTCCCAAGAAGCCAATATGTCCTTTGGGATTTAACAGTCCCGGGTGTTCTCGGTGATCCAGGGTGCCATTTTTGGAAGCCTCTTTAATATCACCATCCAGAATTAACGTTCCGTTTAATGTAACCTTAATCCGGTTTCCTTTCGCAATAACTTCCTCATAATTCCATTGGCCGATAGGTTTAAGATAACCACGCTTCGCAGGAATGACTCCGTAAACAGAACCATGATACTGATAAGGTGCAAGATCCGAATAAACCGGATCTTCACTGTCGAGTACCTGAATTTCCATTCCTTGGTAGGCTGCATCGCCCTGCAGAGGAGCACGGATTCCGAGACCATTGTTGGCTGCGGGTGTTAACTGGAATTCAAATCTGACGATAAAATCGCTGTATTCAGCCGAAGTAAAGATGTTGCCATGAGTCGGACCGTTATCGAGATGAAGGACAATTTCTCCATTGTCAACATGGTAATCAATCAGGTTGCCTGTCCAGCCGTCAAAGTTCAGGCCATTAAACAGTGGTTTATAACCTTCTTTGGCTTCATCGGCAGGAACGGTATATTCACTGTTGTTCAATTCTTCTACATAGATATCCCTGAAGGCCAGGTCTGTTCCATGTGCCTGCAATTCAATTGATTCTTTAGGGAATAACGGAATTGAACGATCCCAGTAATTCTCAAGCTGTACGTTGTCAACCACCAGCTGGCCATTCAGAAATACGGTAACCTTGTCACCAATGATTTTAATGCGGAAGGTATTCCAATCTCCAATGGGATTATCTGCAACTTTTAATGGATTGGATGGATTGACCTTGTTGTTGTAGAGTCCACCCGAGCCTACCTGAGCACCGACCTCAACTCGTGAAGTATCCCAGATCTGAACCTGTGGTGATCCTCTGAGATAAATACCGCTGTCCCCCTTTTTCGTGATTCTCCAGTCTACGACCATTTCAAAATCGCCATATTGTTTTACAGAACAAAGATTGTCCCCATTGCCATTGAAAACAATGCAGCCATCTTTGACTCCCCAATTATCTGCCAATTTCAGGTTGGCTTCAGCTTGTTTTTTGGCAAGTTCTTTGGGATCCATTTTCTTCCGGGTCACCGGATTACCTACGAGTGCCTGCCATCCGGTGAGATCTTTGCCGTTGAACATAGGTACGAGACCATCATCATAAGGCATATCATCGAGATATTTGCGGATCTTAGCCTTGTCATACTCGCTTTCGCTTCCGGTAAGGCTGTTTATGGCCTTGTTAAGTGCATCCCGAACAACAACTCCAGTTAATCCTTTACTTCCCTGTGAAGGCAATGCTATTGTCATTACAGACTGAGCGGCCTCCTCTTTTAAATCCGAATTCGAATTATCGAGAATCGATGCAGTTGTAACCAATGCAAGGAAGGTTTTAACCTGACCAATGGCTTTTACAATAAGCTCCTTGTCTTTTGGTTCTGCTGCGATCGGCAAGATCTTACGATACTGTAATAACTTCTGATCATCCGGTAATCTAGAGCCTTTGATTTGACGAACGAATCCGCTGATAGCCTTTGAAAGCTTTTCGCCGGTAGCCGTTTTGCAAATTTCATATAATGTGGAGGATGCAGCCTGATCTTTCCAGCTGATCAAACCATTAAAAGCGGCATCACGTTCTGCCTGGTCAGATGAGGAGATAAATTCGGAAACTGCCTTGAGTGCCTGAGGTCCACCCAACCGGGATAATACTTCCAGTATCCGTCCCTTTTTGGATACATTTGGTAATTGGGCCATTAAAGGGGTAGTTTGATCCTTTTCCCCCTGGATCTCCGAGGCTGCATTTACCAAACCGTCCTGAATCGCTTTAATTTGTTCAGGTTCGTCAGTAGAATACAGTAACTTCAGTAACCGGTCGATATCTTTAGGTGAACCGGTGTTCCGCATAGAGCCAATGGCTGCGTACTTAATCGTGGGATTGGCACTTGAAGTATAGTTATAAACCTGATCAAAATAACGTTTTCCGGATTTTGCCCCTATCAGAGTGATTATTTCACTTTTGGAAATTTCAGGGGCAGTTTCCATAATTGCGGCTATCTGGTCAAGACTTTTCTCATCCACCAGCGACATTAATCTTTTTGCAGTATAGGCTGGTTCAATTCCCTGACTTAATAGTGTAGTCAGATCCGTAATTGCCTCTTTACCTTTGAGTCTGGCAAAGGCGGAAATAGCGGCTTCACTCACAACAGCCTCTTTGGCTGCAAATTGCTTCTTAATGAAATCCAGGACTGAAAGATCACCTTTTTTACCAAACATGGTGATGATCTCAGCTTTTTGTTCGGGTTGTGCCTTGGTTGCCTTTGAAATCCAAACCTTTGTAGATGCAAGCTTGCTTTTTTCGACCAGGTTCAATACCGAGAATCTGAATGCCTTATCATTGTTATCAAACGCTTTAAGAAGTAATGGCTGAGCCTCTTTCTCGAAATACTGGTTATAAATGGCCAGTGCTGAAGATTTGAAATGCAATTGAGCCGGAGCCTTGCAGAGATTTGCAATTTCGAGGCAAGCTTTGCCGCAAAGTTCGAGGTTCCCCATTTCGCCCAGATGCTGGGAGTAGGATAGGAATTCGGATGATGCATTTGATGCCTCATAAACAAATCCGGCATTTTGTGCCGCTGCCAAAAGTGGCTGATACGATTCAGCCGCTGCGATAGAAGCTACAGCAGCCAGGGATGCTTTCTTAAGATTCAGGTTGTCAGACGTAATATTCTTCAGAATTTCGCCATTAGCTGCTTTTACCTGTAATTCTCCAAGTGCCCTGATAATGGTAATCAGACATTTGCCATCCGCTTTAGGTAAAGCTTTCAGTAGTTCATTTTTTGCAGCCTCACTGTTGACTGATGTCAGCACGAAAGTAGCTGGCTCGCATAAATCATTGCTATTCATGTACCCCGCAGCTGCGACAACTGCCTTGTCTGATCCGATTAGCTTCAGTTGTCTTAAAAAGAATGCCTTAACCTCCGTCTCTTTGGCTTTCTCAAGTGCCTGAATAAAGCACGTTTCTGAAAAAGCCCGTTGGGTCTCTTTGCCAGGTTGACTGGCATAACGGGTAAGACCATTGATGGCAAAAACTGCCGCGGTATTGTCTCCTTTACCGGAAGGGGTTATCTGATCGGCCAATTGCTGAAATCCTGCTGTTCCCAACGAAATAAGCTCTTCCGCTAACTTATCCCTTTGCTGAAGATTATTTGAAGGCATTTGCGCCAGCAAATCGGCAATTTTTGTGGTCAATGTTCTGTTATCCTGAGCATTTGTCGTCAGAGAAAACACCAACAAAGCAAAAACTACACAAAAAGAATTAATTATTTTATTCATTAGACTATTGTTTTAAAGATCTTAACCTTCAAGGTTTTAATATGGTGAAGAAATACTAATGGTTTAAGTGATTTATTAAATGGTTGTCCAGGGAGCCCGCATAGGTTGATGGATTAACCGGTTTGCGGCTTCATCGTTGATGAATTCCTGTTTGTCAGGATCGAAATTCAGTGTTCTCCCTAACCTGACAGCAAGAATACCCATATTGACCATTGTGCATGAGCGATGTCCGTTCATTTCGTTGAGTGCAAATTTCTGACGGGTTCTTACCGAGTCACAGAAAGTTGTAACCCTTGGTTCAGGGTCCGGAAGTGTTTCGATGAACTGTTTAATTTTGGGAATATTTGACTCAAAACCCTTGAATATTTTTCCGTTTGGCCCTTCGATATAGGCAGCATCCTTATCCCTGTTCTCTCCGTCAAGGATAATTTTACAACCGTCAGCATAGGTATATTCAATTCTGCGCCAAGAACCAACGGCATCTTCATGCTGCTGTGGAGCATCAACTTCAACCCGGATGGGGCTGGTGTTATCTTTACCTAACAGGTATTGAACAGGGTCGAGGTAATGCTGACCCATGTCCCCGAGACCGCCGCCGTCATAATCCCAGTATCCCCTGAATTTGGAATGGACACGCTCAACATTATAGGGTCTGTAAGGAGCAGGACCTAACCAGAAATCGTAATCCAGTTCTTCGGGAATGGGTTGAGGGGAGAGATTGGTTTCTCCCCGCCAGTAAAATTTCCAGTCAAAACCGGTATTCCCGCTAACGGTAACTTTCAATGGCCATCCCAAAATACCGCTTTCAATCACCTTCTTAAGTGGTTTCACCTCCGTTCCAAGTCCGTAGAAATTGTCTTTGAACCGGAACCAGGTATTGAGTCTGAACATCCGGCCGTGTTTATTAACCTCTTCAACTACCCTCTGTCCTTCGCCAATCGTTCTGGTCATCGGTTTTTCGCACCAGATGTCTTTTCCAGCCCGGGCTGCCTCCATGGCGATCAGTCCATGCCAGTGAGGTGGTGTGGCGATATGGACGATATCAATTTCCGGTCGAAGCAATAACTCCCTGTAATCGTGGAACATCTGAACAGAGTTTGGAATCATCGATTGTGCTAATTGCAGGTGCTTTTTATCGACATCACAAATGGCAACCACTTTGGTTCCTTCATAAGAAATATGGCCGCGACCCATGCCGCCTGTCCCAATGATTGCCTTGGTAAGTTGGTCGCTTGGAGCAACATAGCCGGTTCCACCCAGGACATGCCGTGGGATGATCATCATACCGGTCACAGCAGCTGCTGATGCCTTGAGGAAAGTTCTGCGATTTGGGGATTTCTTCTCCATATTATTTGATTATTTTATTTGGAAATTCGAATATGCGGAGCAAAAATAAGATTTACTTGGATACTGTCAAGTACTTTATTGAAGTATTTATTGCTCTATTGAGTTTTTTGTTGATTGAGGAGCTAAAACGATTCAATACTGGATTTTTAAGGCTTAAGGAGATTATGACAACCAAATTTTTATGTCTTAAATTTCACTTTATTTTGGTTTTATGAGAACCTGCTTTCCTGTTAAAAATTTTATGAAAACGGATTAAAACTTAACTTCTGCTTTATCCGTGTTCAATATATGCAGAAGATTTTTCCCCGAATCCGAATGCCTTTAGCGGATCTCCTCAGATCCATCGCGGTATTTGGCAAAGCGACCTCTTGACCTTGGATGAACCATTTCATGCATCGGCCAGGGCCAGCCGCCAAACTCAGTTTTTCGGTAATCGGTCATTGCCTGCTGAATTTCTGTCTGCGAGTTCATCACAAACGGTCCATACTGTACGACCGGTTCATTGATTGGTTTTCCCTGTAGAAGTAGTAACTGGCATTCTGAAATTCCGTTTGTGATTATCAATTCACGATCGGATTTTAATTCAATAGCAAGTTTTGATGAAACTGCAGTGCCGTTTATTTCTATCGATGATCCATGGTGGAAATAGATAATCCTGTTCACTCCGTCGCCTGCCGGAGGGATAATCCACTGACCATCGGCTTCCATCTTTATTGTCCAGACGGCCACCTTGTTATCGGGATCAGCGGCCCAGGAATCAGGTGCTGCCGCCAAAGCTGTTATATGACCAATTGAACCCGTAATTACATTAATTTCAGTCAGTTTCCCGTTTTTATCTGATGTTTTATAAATTGGAATGTCCTCAGACCAAAGCATTTTAAAATGTGGTTCGGCAAATTTTTTCGCTTTTGGAAGGTTTAGCCAGAGTTGAAATAATTCGGCCGGATTTCCGGAGTCCATATTCAGAAGCGGAAACATCTCACTGTGTTGTAAACCTGCTCCTGCTGTCATCCATTGGACATCACCTTTACCATACCTGCCTGCCTGTCCATGCGAATCGGAATGATCAACCATCCCGGTTCTAACGATGGTTATAGTTTCAAAACCACGGTGCGGATGTACAGGAAAGCCCGGAACTTTGCGGCCATGGTACATCCGCCAGCCATCTTTCGGTGTAAAGTCCTGACCCATTTCCCGTCCTGCAAGAGAGGCAGCCGGACCCATCTCCTCATTGCCAGCAGGGTAATCATCAAGATGATGCGCACAAAATAGGAATGGATTTGTCGTAGGCCACATAAATCCGAGAGGTTTTATGCTGATAATTGCTTCACTTTTTGTTGTCATTGTTTTCAAATATTATTTGTCATTAAATTGAAATGGAATTCCGGATGATACTTTATCACCTGTTCCTATTGATGATGGTGAGTGTCGTGATAATGTTCCCGGATCAGATCCAGCCCAAAATCACCATTAAAATCTCTCCAAACCGTATGTATGTGATTTGCATTGTCTTGCGTATTGTCAAACTCAATCAGAAATGTTTTTCCCTGAATCCTGTAATAATGGGGTTTTCCTGGAATCAGGCCTCCTGCCCAACCAAATCTGATGGAATTCATATCTTCAAATGCGATTTTCTTTATCCTGGAAGTTGCGAGGCTTACAGGCATCGAAAGTAAGTAGGATGCGATTACCTTATTTAAAACTATTTTTTGTTCAGGATTCATTCGGTTGGCAAATAGGCCGACAGGCTCCAGTGGGCCAGCCTTTTGTGAATTAGTAGTCACAATTTCGGTAAATGCTCTTAAATCAAAGATAGCTACATTTTTTTGTTCGGGTGTTAATGAATTTACTAACTCAAAACCCAAATCTTCCTGGTCCTTTAACAGACGTGTCCCTTTTTTAGGGCCATCTTTCACTTCCGCAGGATATACCCCAAAGAAGAAAGGTGCAAATCCTATTTTGTCTTTAACGACAGTAAAGTTAAGCGCCAGGTGATGGCCCGAGAATTTCCATCCCCATATGCTGTCCTGGGATGGTGTACCGTAGATTGTGACCGAATAATTTTCAGGGATACGGCCCGGATTTTTAGGTTGCATCTCCTTCAGAAGGTATTCAAAATCCATAATGTTTGTAGTCCTTACATAACCTTCTTTGCTTAAATAGGCATGAAGCAACAGATGGAGGTTTTCCTTTTGAAGAGAGTCGAGGTCTTTCACCGCAATGCCTGTGCGTCCAATTATAGCTGCAGGCAGGAAATGCCATTCATAACGATTCATTTCATTAAACGGGAAGACTGCCTTTTTTCGCTGAGTCTCGTTCAACGAATTTACAAAGTTGAGCGCTTTGACTGAGCCGGAAATTGGTTTAACTGTATTTTGACCAATCAGGGCAAAAGGCAGTAAAAGCAGTATGATAAGTTTCATTAATATGGTTTTAAAGGATGAATTTCAGGAATATAACAAGTCAGCATTTAATTAGTTTAAATCATTGCATTCTTATGATAAGAGATAGATTGATAGTGGTATATGTTTAAACTTAGTGGTAATTTTATAAACTCAACCACGAATATTATCCTGTCAAAGTGAAGTTGCAGCTCGGAAAAAATACCAACCAAATAACTGATCTTGCGACCAACCAGGCGATTCCTGCCTCAACCGAACTTGATATTACCTTAAATCCATACGAGCTTCGTTCATTGGGAATGGATCCCAATGCAGTAATCGGGGGATTCTCTGCCACTCCGCCTGCAAAAATTGTAGTGCAGTTAAATCGAATTTTTAATGAAGCAACAGCAAATGTCGGTTTATTGAATAACAGCCATACAGAATTACCCGTTGGCGCAGCCAAATTAATTTCAGATATAAAAGTTGGACCTGATGAGAAACGTTATGCCTGGGTTCGACGTACGCTGGATAGTTATCCGATCCGGAAATGAGATGAATTGGCAAATTCCTCAAAAGTTGTAAAGGGTTCCAATTAACAATTTTGCCGATGAAACGTTCATGAACTTACATCCACAAAAGGAAATGTATAAATCAAGGTGGGTCAGCATCGATCAGGAATCTAAATATTAGTGAGTTAATTAAAATTTATACATTTGAGAAACATTTCCAGCCAAATGTTCCAGCGATTAAGATTTCATCAAAGCAATAATTCAGAATATCCATGAAGAGACCGATGCTTATCCAATATCCGGTTTTGTTTCTTTTTATCAGCTTGATCAGCTTTAAAGGTTTGACCGGTAATGGGGAAAAAATGAAGTCATTCAACTTGGTGACAGACGTGAGCTATTTGTTGATAATTATTTGATTGACAAGCTTGAAGGGATACGAATCGTTAAGCACACCCCACATGACGAAGGTCCGGTTTTTTATTTTGATAAACCGTGGGAGGGCCCTTTTTGCGGATATTGCACTGTCATTAAGGATAAAACGGTTTATTGTGTTTATTACCGGGGTTTGCCATCCTCCGGGAAAGATGGCAGTAACCTGGTATCTACCTGTATCGCGGAATCGAAAGACGGGATTCATTGGGAAAAATCCGAATCAGGACTCTCAAATAAATGGTACGTTTAAAAATAATGTAATTTTGGCTAATGAGGCGCCGGCAAGCCATAACTTTTGCCCTTTTCCCGATACCAATCAGGATTATGCACAGCCCGGGGCACATTTACACCGTAATTCCCTTCGTGTTGATGGATTTACTTCAATTCAAAAATTAAAAAGTGACAAACTAACCAGATCTTAGTACAATAATGAAAAAACGAATTCAATTGCTGGCTGTAATTTATTTGTTATTGCCAATTCAGGGTAAGTCCCAAAATCCAAAATGGGAGGTAGTTGCTCCCGGTATTTGGAAAACTGTTGCAGGCGTGCCCGAAAAATATGATCTGCTGAAAGCTGCCGGTGTTCAATCTAATCTTGAGGCGTTGACTAAACTTGGAAATGCTGATTTTCCCCTGTCGCCACAGGAAATTGTCGCAGAAGTCTCCGATGGTAAAACTGCTCTTCGTTTTCCGCTTGTCAGGGGGGAACAGCTATACGGATTCGGATTGAATTTTAAAACAGTACAGCAACGCGGAAGAATTATGCAATTGCATGTGGATCATTATGGTGGTGAAGACAATGGACGGACCCATGCTCCGGTTCCGTTTTATATCTCGGATAAAGGATACGGCGTATTTGTGAACAGCGCCCGATATATCAAGGTTTATGCCGGTACAGCGGTCTGGAAAGATAGCCCCAATGCACCCCAAGCCCGTGACCGGAATACCGATAGGGATTGGACAGCCAACCCTTATTCCGATGCCGTTGAGATGCTCGTTCCTGCACAGGGAGTTGAAATCTATGTTTTTGCCGGTTCAACCATGCTTGATGTGGTACGCCGGTTTAACCTCTTTAATGGCGGCGGGTGCATGCCTCCGCGATGGGGACTCGGTTTTACGCAACGGGTTCGCGCCCTTTTCAAGGCAGACGAAGTGATTGCCGAGGCCAAAGCCTTTGCCGATAAAGGATATCCCCTCGATTTTATCGGATTGGAACCCGGCTGGCAAAGCAAATCGTATCCGTGTAGTCTTGAATGGGATAAATCCCGGTTCCCTGATCCTGAAGGGTTTGTAAAGACCATGAAAGCGATGGGAATAAGGCTTAATCTGTGGACAAATCCCTATGTCTCTCCTGCCTCTCCGATCTATCAAAAACTAGTTGCATTGTCCGGATCACATAAAGTATGGGATGGCTTAGTGCCTGACTTTACCCTTCCTGAGGCACAAAATATTGTCGCCGGTCAGTTGCGTAAAAATCAGATTAATCTTGGAATCGGCGGTTATAAAGTTGATGAATGTGACGGTTTCGATGGATGGCTCTGGCCCGACGTGGCAAAATTTCCTTCGGGAAACAGCGCTGAACAGATACGCCAGACTTATGGTGTTTTACTTCAAAAAATGACCACTGATTTGTTCCGCCAAAATAACACACGGACTTATGGCCTGGTCCGGGCGTCAAACGCCGGGGCATCCTCCTTCCCATATGTTATTTATAATGACTTTTACAGTCATGAAGATTTTATCACAGCTTTAATTAACAGTAGCTTTTGCGGAGTTTTGTGGACTCCTGAAGTGCGCGGATCTTCGGGAGGCGAAGAGTGGGTGCGCCGTATGCAGACCGTTTGTTTTTCACCTATGGCCATGATTAATGCCTGGGCGGATGGTACCAAACCGTGGTCATTCCCTGAAGTGGAGAAAGAGGTGAAAAAAATCGCCTTACTCAGGATGCAGCTCATGCCTTATTTCTATTCTGAATTTGCCAAATACCATTTTGAAGGAACACCCCCGTTTCGTGCAATGAACCTTGAACCTGGTTTTGGGACACAAGCGGTATCTGAACTTAAAAATACCAATCTGGGTGAAAACCCTTATGCCTTATCGGTTACCAAAGAGATAAAAGACCAGTATATGGCTGGTGAATACCTGTTGGTCGCACCCCTGTTTAAAGGACAAACCAGCAGGGAAGTTATCCTTCCGAAAGGGAAATGGTTTGATTTTTACACCGGGAAATATGCAGGTGATGGAGAGATTATCAAAGTAACTGCCGGATTGGATCATATTCCCGTTTTTGTCAAAGACGGCGGGATTATTCCAATGATGCCGCCACTTTTACACGCCCCGGCTTCAGGAGAGAAATTTGATCTTGAAATCAGTTACTACGGTTCCAAACCTGGCACCTACCAACTGTATGACGACGATGGCGAAACGTTCGACTACGAAAAAGGAAGCTATTCCTGGCGTGAATTAATGGTAGCACCCGACAAAAAAGGGAAGCTTACCGGCACGATTTCTAAAGCGAACAGAGGTAAACCAGACAACATCGGAAAAGTTACCTGGAAAATCCTGGCTGACTCAAATTAAATGCAAATTGTTAGGTTGTTAAATTATCTATCTTTAATTCGATCTTAACAATTAAAAAACAAAATATAGAAATATGATAAATCCAATATCAATTGTAACTTATATTCTGATAATCATTTTATTGACAGGCAGTCATTCAACCCCCGAATTAAAGCAAAATTCGAAACAGGTAAAATGGATCAGTAAGCGGGTTATAACGTTTACTCCTATTGCCGGAGGTGTCGGATTTATTAATGAAGATGGTACCAGCGAGCGCTACCTGCAACTGCCGGAGAAAAAAGATAGGCGCTGGTCTGGTCTGGACGCTATCTTCCCCGATAAACGAAATTGTATTCTGACAAGTTACGAAAACTACAGTATAACGGCTAATGTGACAGGGAAGATGTATAATCGGCTCTGGAAGTATAACTTATCTGCCGGAGAGCTTACCGAGCTGATAACCAATGGGCGTCCGGCAGATCAGATTTTCTGTGCCGCCTTGCTCTCTGATGGGAAACATATGCTTTGCAGCGTGAGTGCGGAAAACCATAAATTCCAGCTTTTGTACCTGACCGATCTGGACGGAAAGGAATGGAAATTGCTTTCAGGGCAGGAATTTATTTATGGAATCCAGGTAAATCACCATTCAACCCGCATCGCCTTCCATATCGCCTCGGAGGGATACACCATAAATTCGACTGATATGGAAGGGAAAGACCGGAAACATGTGACCGGAAAGGAGGGGCACCTGTTTTTTGGCCCGGAATGGAGTCCTGATGATAAATGGCTCGCTTATCTGGACTGTGATACCAGAAAGGAACCCTCACATCATTATGCCGATTTGTGTATTGGACGCCCCGATGGAAGTGAACACCGGGTTGTAACAAATGGTCAGTCCCAATATTTTGGTACAGCCTACGGCACCAAAGACCATCGTTGCGGGGGATCCAATACAACATCCTGGTCACCTGATGGAAAATACCTGGTCTATTCAAAACTTTCCCCTGGAGCTCATCATGATGCCGCCTACAAGCCCGAACTTGGAAATCATTTGGAGAACACTTTTAGCCCGGAAAGTGCAAAGGGGGGATGTGTCATCGAGTGGCTTGATCCTTTTTCTGGCCACGAGATTCCTGTTACTCATTATCTGGATGGGAAGTGGGATTTCAGGGGAGTCGTTTCGCCGGATGGAAAAAAACTAACCTATACTTCGGCAAAAGTTGCAGGCAGAGGTGAAATATTTATTTGCAATATTGATAGCACCGGAAATATGTTTCTGACAGCAGGTAAAGATGGCCTGGGTGCAGATTTTCCCGGTGGCTCGATGTTGTTGTATTGGAAGATAGTCAGCTGGCTAAATAAAAAATCTCTTCCTACTAAGGGACGGCAATAAGAATTTTTTGAAAAGTAGCTGTTTCGGTATGTAAGAGATGTGGCCAATCAATTTTAAACCAAAAATAGGTATGAACTTATGGAGAAATAATAGCAAATCTGGGAGAGTCGTATGACCATGAATGACAATTGGGGATATAATAAAAATGACCCGAAATGGAAATCGTCCTTGGATTTAATCAGAAAGCTCATAGATATTGCCTCCAAGGGGGGAATATCCTGCTAAATGTTGGGCCGACTTCCGAAGGTGTTTTACCCGAAGCAAGTATCCAAAGGTGGAAGGGAAACTGGTGTATGAGGCGGGGAAATAGTCTTTTAGGCTATAGGCTAAAAGACTATTAGGAGGATTAGTTGATTGAATTTTAATATCTTACCTATACCCTAACAGCCAACAGCCTAACAGCCAACAGCCTAACAGCCAACAGTCTAACAGCCTTTTCAAAAGAATAAATAATTATATCAAACTGAACAGATGACTAATTTAACTGAAAAAATCGGAACCTACCGTTACCGGATTCTTGCCCTGGTGTTTATGGCTACCACTATTAACTATTTCGACCGAAGTATTGTCGGGGTGATGGCCCCAACTTTGCAGAAGCTTTTCGAATGGACGAATAAAGATTATGCGGCTATCATGGTTTCGTTCAAGATCGCTTATGGAATAGGACTTCTGTTCATGGGTGGTATCATCGACAGACTCGGCACTAAAACCGGTTATACCATTTCAATCGTTATCTGGAGTATTTTTGGGATGCTCCATGCTTTGATAAGACCTGCCTTTAGTTTAATTGGGTTTATTGCTGCCCGTTTTGGACTCGGTATTGGTGAGTCGGGGAACTTTCCTGCCGCCATCAAAACCGTAGCTGAGTGGTTTCCCAAAAAGGACCGGGCTTTTGCTACCGGCATTTTTGACGCCTCAACCAGTGTAGGGGCGATATTAGCGCCATTTATCGTGGGTGCCATTGTCTCGGTCGAAGGAGATAACTGGCAGATACCTTTTCTGATTACAGGGGCACTCAGTTCACTTTGGGTGTTTTTATGGCTGAAAACCTATCAAAAACCGGAAGATCACCCTAAATTGTCAAAAAGGGAGCTCGAATATATCAACAGCGATTCGTCAGAAGAGACCCTCGAAAAGATCCCCTGGTTAAAGCTTCTCCCCAAACGGGAAACCTGGGCTTTTTCATTAACCACTATAACTGATGGCGTCTGGTGGTTTTACCTTTTCTGGGGAGCCAAATTCCTTGCCGAACAGTTTGGCGTGGACATTAAAAATATTGGGCTTCCCTTCCTGATTATTTTTATCATGGCCGATGCCGGAAGCCTTCTCGGTGGACTTGCCTCAGGCGCATTGATTAAAAAGGGATGGTCGATCAATAAAGCCCGGAAAATCACCATGCTGGTTTGCGCAGTGATCATTTTCCCGGTCTCTTTTGTCCCGGTTATTGCCAGTAAATGGGTGGCCGTCTTTTTGATAGGGCTTGCTGCTGCCGGTCACCAGTCCTGGTCGATTAATGGTTACACACTGGTTCCTGATGTTTTCCCCAAGAAGGCGGTGGCATCAGTGATCGGAATTGGAAAAATGATTGGAGTGGCTGTTGCCATCGTAGCAGATATTGCTTTGGGCGCAGTTTTGGATACAGCCGGTAATTCGGGCTATTTCTGGGCCTTTGTCATTGCAGGTTTGTCCTATCTGACCATTCTGGGATTTGTCCACCTGCTGATGCCCAGGATGACACCCCTGGATGATAATCTGAATTATGTCACGGAATAATTGCTCTCCAACAAAATAAATTTCAGAATAGAATTAATTTATATTGTTATGACTGATAGTGAATTATCCCGAAGGAGGTTTATAGGAAAGGCAGCTGCCGGAACTGTCGGTGTTGCTGTTTCTTCCGGCGTTTCTGCCATGAGTGCAGTTTCATACAATCGGATTTTAGGCGCGAACGATCGGATCAATATCGGATTCCTCGGTTGCGGAGATCGTAGCAGTAGTCATCAAACCATAGTGAAAGCGGCCGGGCAAAGCAAAAATCTTGGTGTGGTCGCGGTTTGTGATATTTGGAAACTGAATAAGGAAAAGGCAGCTGCAAATTGCAAAAAGCTGTTTGGAACAGAGGTGAAGCAATTCAAATATTCTGAGGAGCTATTGAATATACCGGAACTTGATGCGGTGATGATCGCAACCGGTGATTTTCAACATTCAAAACTTTTGGCCGAAGTGGTGAGGGCCGGAAAAGATTGTTATTGTGAAAAGCCAATTTCAGCGTAAACTCAAAATTTTGTTGCAACTTTAAGAATAAGTTTTTATTTAAATTTTTTGATCATGGCAAAATATAATTTGGATCCTGTTGAAGTGCCTAAGATTCGCACCAAATACCGAAGGATTAAGACGAAATTACCTGTTCCTGAATCATTAAGCATCTTCCGCTTTTTAGCTGAATCAGAACCTGAATCAATGATGGGACAACCACCTATCGTGTGGGATAAGGCAAAGGGATTTCAGGTTTATGACAAGTGGGGCAATAAATGGCTCGATTGGTCATCCGGTGTTTTGATCACCAATGCCGGGCACGCCCGGAAGAAAATTATTCGTGGATTACGAAAATTATTGGATCGCAAACTGATTTCCACTTACGTTTTTGTTCATGAAAAGCGTGCTGAACTGACTAAAATGATTCAGCAAATCTCTCCTGATCCATCCGGCTATCTTGTTTTTCTGCTCAGTACCGGCAGTGAAGCTACTGAAAACTGTATAAAATTGGCCAAAACGTATGCATTTCAGAAGTATGGACCACAAAAAAAATATTTTGTATCATTCAATAATGCTTTTCACGGCCGGACACTTGGTGCCCAGCTTGCCGGTGGAATGGACAAACTAAAAACGTGGATCGTGGATGAAGGGCATACATTTGTTCAGGTCCCATTTCCGGACGGTTTCAAAAATGAAGATACTTCTTTTGATCTGTTTCTCCGCACACTTCAGGAAAAAGGGATTAAACCGGAAGATATTGCCGGAATCATGACCGAATCTTACCAGGGGGTGGGTCCCGATTTTTTACCGGTGGATTATGCACAGAAGTTGGAGGAATTCTGTCATAAGTATGATATTGTGAGCATCTATGACGAAGTTCAGTCAGGATTTGGAAGAACAGGTAAAATGTTCATGTTTGAGCACTATGGCGTTAAACCCGATCTGATTGCCTGCGGAAAAGGAATTTCCTCTTCATTACCACTTTCTGCGGTAATTGGAAGAAAAGATATTATGAGTCGCTACCCTCCGGGATCCATGACATCGACCCATTCGGGAAGCCCTCTGCCTGTAGTCGCTGCCGTCGAGAGCCTGAAAATTATCCTGAAGGAAAAACTGGTTGAAAATGCCAGGAAACTGGGTGAAATATTGATCCCTGAATTAATCCGAATCCGCAATAAATATCCCGATGTTTTAGGTTGTATGCATGGAGAAGGTTTGGTCGCAGGGATTCAGGTAGTTAAAAAGGGGACAAAGATTCCGGATTCTGAAATGGCGGTTAAAATCAATGAAAAGTGTTTTCATAAGGGACTTTTAATGTTCGCCCCTGTAGGTATTGCAGGAGAATGTTTAAAAATTGCACCCCCTTTAAACACTACCGAAGAAGCATTGAGAGAGGGAATTCAGGTGTTTGAAGAGGCTTGTGACGAAATTCTTGGACAACTTAAATTCTAAGATTTTATGATGAATATTCTGCAAACAGAGCGTGGTCTGGATGTTGTCATCGTTGGAGGTGGAATGATAACCAATGATTTATTGCTACCCTCCATATATCACCTGCAGCGAACCGGATATGTCAATAACATTCAGGTTTGCGCACTTGATTCCGGGCCATTAAAGGCACTGAAACAAAATATAGAGATGCAGGAAGCTTTTCCTGGTCAGGATTTTGAAGGTTTTCCGTCCCTTACAGAACCCGAATCAAATAAGTTTCCGGAACTCTATAAGGAAGTAATTGCAAAAATGAAACCCCGGCAAATGGTGATTGTTGCTATGCCCGATCAGTTCCATTATCAGGTAGTGATGGAGGCATTGAATCAAAATCAGCATATTCTGTGTGTCAAGCCATTGGTTCTGAAATACGAACAGGCTCTTGAAATTGAGAAAATTGCCTATGAAAAAGGATTGTTTGTAGGGGTAGAATATCATAAACGTTTCGACAGGCGGTCTTTAATTGCCAAACGAAGTTATTCTCTGAAACAGTTTGGAGAATTCGTGATGGGAGAGGCCAAATTGATCGAACCCTATTTTTACAGATCATCTAATTTTCAGAATTGGTTTACCTGCGACAAAACAGATCCTTTTGTTTATATCGGTTGTCATTATGTCGATCTGGTTTATTTTATTACCGGATTAAAACCGGTTGAAGTTTCCGTATCGGGAGTTAAGGGGAGATTTCCGAATGGAAATGAGGGTTACCTATGGGCAAACGGCAGAATCAGGTTCGAAAATAATGCCATTTTATCGGTAACTGATGGTTTAGGCTATCCGGATGAGGGAGCCGGAAGTAACGATCAAAGTTTGCAGATGTTCTTCGAAGGAGATAACAAAACCGGAATGCTTAAACATGATGATCAGTTCAGAGGGGTCGAACATTCCTATTTGGATGGAATCGGATGCGGCGGATCTCATTTTAATTATGTTAGTCCCGATTTTTATAAGCTTGTCCCTTGGGAAGGTGATGGATTTAAACCGGTCGGATACGGATTTGATTCCGTTTCAGCTTCGGTATCCACGGCCTTCCTGATCGAAAGCAAAGTGCTCAATCTATCAGTGGCAGAATCATTAGCTCAAAGAAGGAGAATGATCAAAGAGGTTGATCAGAAAGGAATTATTGCAACACCAGCCAACAGCTATATCAATGAGTTGGTGGTTGAAGCTGCACGAATCTCAATACTTCATGACGGAGAAGCAGTTACAATTGAATATGGCGAAATGCCTTCTGTAAATCTTCGTTCAAAAAGGGAACAGACGGGCTCTTAACCTTTCAAAAGCTGGTTTGCATGATTTACGGCAATCAATTTGAAATGCCATTTTCCCATTGCATATCCTGGCCTTTTTTGAGCCTTTGCCTGGATCGGAATAGATTGCACTGTTTGGAATTTTTGAAACAGCGATGGCCGATTTACAAATTTTAGTTTTGGTGCATAAGTGTTTCTCCCCTGATAGTTGTTTTATTCATTGGAAAGGAAAGAAATCCTTGATTGAAACTAACTGCAGGAACCAGATGATTCCATTTGAAATGGTTAATTGAAAATATCCGGTTTATGAATAACTATTTGGGGTTAGATTCAATAATTTAACAATACTTTTTGCGATTTCCGGAATAAAATCGGTGAATTCGCAGACGATGGCCGAAGGTTTATGGCATGTGGATAATAAACCCGAATTCATTGCGATCAAAGAAGGAAAGATCGTCAGTATTCTACGTATCCAATGGTATTCCGATGAAAAAAATCCGGTTTTATTGCTCCGGATCTGATCGATAGCCGGGTATAGGAATTTGACAGAATTTCCTTTTCTTTTGTCGATGGAGGGCGGTTGCCAAATGAAACGAGCCATGAGCAATATTTTATCAAACACGAAGATGATTATCAATGGAGAGTTCCATCTTGCAAATAAAAATCAAATTGTAAACGGATGAGTATTTGAAACCTGATCTCTGTTAGGTATTTCACCGAAATCCGAATTTCAGATAAAAGTTTTATACAAAGAAAACCGATTAACCGAACAGCATAATTATGAGAAAATACAGGGAGATTTTTATCACATCGACCATTCTGTTGATATTTGGGTATTCATCCAGCTCACAGAATTACAATGCAAAATCAACCTTAACCGGAACAAAGTCAAAGATTGAGGAGTCGGCAGACAATAATATTCCGGTTAAAAGTGGAGTTCAGAATGTGATTATTGTTTATAAGACCCATTTCGATATTGGATATTCCGAGACCGTTCAGCAGGTGGTTCACGATTATCGTACTTCGATGTGCGACAGGGTATTGGAGGTTATCGACAAAAATAAAAATCAACCCAAAGAGAAGCAGTTTGTGTGGACCATTTCAGGATGGCCGATGAAGCAAATCCTTTGGGAAGGGCAATCGCCTGAACGCAAGAAAAAAATTGAACAGGCTATTCGCGATGGGAACCTGGCAATCCATGCTTTCCCATTTACCATGCACACCGAAACTTCCGATCCTGAAGACCTGGTGCGTGGGCTTAATATCTCTTCAACATTGATGCGTAAGTATGGGAAACCACTTTCAACAAGTGCCAAGATGAGCGATGTACCCGGTGAATCGTGGATTTTGCCAACACTTTTTGCCCATGCCGGGATCAAATTTTACCACATGGGTGGCCCGGTTGTCAATCAAGAACTTGGCCTGCCTCCGTTTTTCTGGTGGGAAGGACCTGATGGATCGCGTGTGCTGACACTTTATAACAATGGCTATGGCACCGAAGGGCTGCCGCCGGCTGACTGGCCCTTTAAAACCTGGGTACACATTAATATGACCGGCGACAATAGCGGTCCACCTGATCCGGAAACGGTTGCAAGGGACCTCAAATGGTACAAAAGCAAGGGAATATCTGCTCGTGCCGGAACGATGGACGACTTTGCTGCATTAATTCTGAAGGAAGACTTGAGCAAGATACCTGTGGTGCGCTCCGACATTGGTGATGTGTGGATTCATGGGACTATGAGCATGCCTGAATCCACCAAATTGGCTCAGAATATCAGGCCTTCAATTGCAGGGATGGAGGAGTTGTCAACGCTTGAAACGATCTGGGGGATCTATCACCCCGATCAGCGAAAAATAACAGCTGATGCCTATGAAAAGAGTCTGCTTTACAGCGAACATACCTGGGGTCTTGCCAATCAGCATTATGTGCAGGTTCCATATGGAAAAGCCTGGCAGGATCTTTGGGAGAAAGGGCTGCCTCCACAATACAAACTTATGGAAGATTCATGGAAGGATCACGCCAATTATATCCAAAGTGTTGAAAAATTGGTGGCAGGTCCATATCAGGATGCTGTGGCGTCCCTCGCTGACAATGTGAAGGTTGATGGAAACCGGATCGTGGTTTATAATCCGCTCCCCTGGAAAAGAGATGGTCAGGTGAGTCTCGACACCCGATTGATTTTCGGAGACAATTTTGTCTCCCTGAAACCAGCAGACGGAGGTCCGGCTATTCCGGTTTCCCGGGAATATCCCTCCATTGAAGATAAAGCCCCGGTGTCGCGTTTTGTAGCGAAAGATATTCCTCCATTGGGCTATCGTACCTATATAGCCTCTAAGGAACCTGTTGAATTTCCAATGATGAGTGTTGATAACCAATCGGGAGTGATCGAAAGTCCGTTTTTTAAGGCAACCATCGACGCTAAACGGGGAAGGGTTGCCAGCCTGATTGACAAACGTAACGGGAGAGAGATGGTTGACGGCAATGCCCCGCAGGGTTTTGGTCAGTATTTCTATGAACGATTTGGGTATAAAGATATTTTTGACTGGATTGCAAAGTCACTCTATCCCAATTATGGTGCTCATAAATTAATCTTCTCTGCTTATGACATGCCAAAGGATGATGTTTACAGTTCAGCCCTTCCGGAGAATATGGATCTTGCTGTTGAGAAATCGGCTATTGATGTGAAGGCAATACTGACCGGAACGATTCCCGGGCCAGGCCAACCTCAGAAGATTTCAATCACACTGGTCCTCTCGGGGACAAATCCGACTGCTGATTTTGAAATAAGCTGGCAGAAGCAACCAGACTCCTGGCCTGAAGCTGCCTGGATCTGTCTGCCGTTCAAATGTGAAAATCCGGCATACCGGCTCGGTCGCATGGGTGCAGACGTCGATCCGACAAAGGATATGATCACCGACAATGCCAATTATCACATGTGGTGGGTGAACTCCGGAGTAGCTATATATAATAAAATTACAGGCAGCGGGTTTGGGATCTGTTCGCCAGATGCCCCTGTTGTAAGTATTGGAGAGCCTGGTGAATACAAGT